>Ga0209933_1000473_pt1 | contig 72431 bp, 56 predicted proteins | sample ThiBiot_300_biof_FD_183944 | JGI IMG/M metagenome (GOLD analysis project Ga0209933, IMG submission 183944) | Wastewater bioreactor microbial communities from Cape Town, South Africa - Thiocy_cont_300_biof (SPAdes) | ecosystem: Engineered > Bioremediation > Thiocyanate > Unclassified | place...
GTCTGGTGAGTCCGACAGGTTCTTTATCAGCCCTGTCGGGTCTAACCAATGTGTTCCGACTGGGTAGTCTGGTGACGGGTCAGATCCTGACCTCTCCGGTGAGCATCAGCGCGGGGGTGAATCTGTTTAACCTGACGTCCACTACTCCGCTGGGCTGTACTTCGACCACGCCCATCAGCGTGACGGGTGTCGAAGCACCGATCTTACCGCCACTCAACCTGAGTCTGTGCGTGGGTACGAACCTGGATCTGGGTAGTCTGGTGAGTCCGACAGGTTCTTTATCAGCCCTGTCGGGTCTAACCAATGTGTTCCGACTGGGTAGTCTGGTGACGGGTCAGATCCTGACCTCTCCGGTGAGCATCAGCGCGGGGGTGAATCTGTTCAACCTGACGTCCACCACTCCGCTGGGCTGTACCTCCACCACGCCCATCAGTGTGACGGGTGTCGAAGCGCCAATCCTGCCTCCACTCAACCTGACTTTAAGTGCAGGTACAAGCCTAGACTTGACTACGCTCATTTCGCCAACGGGAGCATTATCAGCCTTAGTCGGTTTGACGAATGTTATAACAGCGGGGGTTCAGGTGATTACAACACCTGTATCGATAACGGTTGGTGTGAATCTGTTTGATGTGACATCAACAACGCCACTCGGTTGCACCACAACGACACCAATAATTATTATTGGAACGCCTAACCCTAGTGTTGGCATTGTAGTTACCCCTGGAGCTTGTCAATCGGCTACTAATCAGTATAATGTAACGGGTGTTCTCTCGCTAACGGATGCGGTTGATGGAGTCGCTACTATTACCGATGGTAGTAACTCAACTACTGTAGTGATTACGGCAGGGGTTACGTCTGTACCTTATGCATTGAGTGGATTGATATCGGGTACTGGCACCCATACGATTACTGTCGGTTATGCGACTAAGAACTTTAGTGCCACATATGTCGCTCCGCAAGCTTGTCTTCTGTCTCAACTACAAGTAGAAAAGATAGTCGATAAGACGATTGCACAACAAGGGCAGCTGCTTACGTATACACTGGTGGTTTCTAATGTAGGGAACGGTAATGCCAGCAACATTACGGTTCGGGATTCAACGTCTGCCGGACTATCCTTTGTATCGGGGTCTGCTACGGCTCCCGCTGGTACGACCTTTATCGCTGGGAATCCAGTTAGTATCTGGAGTATTGCCAGCCTGACAGCTGGTCAGAGCTTGAGCCTAACGTTCCAGGCAAAAGCAGACAGTGCAGGTATTCTATACAATGTAGCCATGGTTCCGGGCGATACTGCTAAAGTGTGTACTTCGGTTCCGGTTAAGGTTTGTCAGGGTAGTAGTTTTATCTTCGAGCTCTCTGTGGCTTCGGGACGTAGCAGTTATCAATGGTATAGAGATGGCGTCGAAATAGTAGGGGCCACAACCAATGTGCTAAGTGTAACCGCTGCTGGTACTTATTCGCTGGTAACTGACGGGAACAATGGGCTATGCTCGGATTTCAGCTGTTGTCCGTTCATTGTGGAAGAAGATACCTTGCCAACCTTCCAGGCCGTTGCGATACCAGTGACCTGTATTGGGAATACAGCGCAGGCAAATGGGCAGATTGTGCTAAGTCAATTCAAGGCTGGCTACACGTACCAGTATTCATTGGGGGCAACATTCGATGCTACTACTTCATTATCAGGTGCGGCCCAGTCGATCCCTGTTGATGGCATCATTGTGAATAACCTGGCTAACCCTGTTACAACCCAGTTGTATACGGTTCGGGTCTACAATGGGAGTGGTTGTTATCAGGATGTGACGGTAATGTTGGTGCCAACGACCTGCGCTTGCCCGGCCAGTGTGTGCGTCCCGTTGGTCATCAGACAAACCAAAGGGCCTAAACGAACAGGTCTCTAATGCCTTCTTCGGTGTTGTGATCAGATAGCCTTCGTTAGATCGCGTTACCTGACTTTCTTCCTGGAATCTCGGGTAACGCGATTTACAATAGGTACGCTCTGTTTGGGTCGTTTTGGTCAGTTTTGCGAATGCCAGTAAAATCTATATTAACTTATTGACAGTTGAGTTTTACTTAATAGGTTGTATCGTTTACTAACTATGGCATAAAATTTGGTTGGCTAATAACGTATGTTGACATGTGCATGTAACCTGTATAAATATCTTTGTTGATTCTTAGTGTATAATTAATTTCATTATTTTATATCTAATAGATAATTCACGGCATACTTTTTGGTTTCTGGTTGGCCAATCTTACTGATTCGCCAATATCAGCTTATTGTATGTCTACTTTCTACAACTTTTTAGGTGGGATACTCCCCGCTTTAGGAAACGCTATGTTTCCCAGAGCAACGTTTAGGGTCGTCTCGCGTATGTTCAGGGCGCTGTCGTATCACACGCTAATCCCATTCGTTGCGTTGCTACTGATGTCTGTTGGCTTCGCTAAGGCGCAATGCTCGATTACACTAACGCCCACCGTATCGGGATGCTATTCCGTAAGTGGAGTGAGCAAAGCGACTGTTAGCGTTGAGGTGGCCTGGGCAAATGCGCCTGACAACGATTACATTGTTGTAACAACGGGGGTACAAAGCCGAACAATCATTCCTGGGGTCTCGGTTATTACGTATCCTCAGCCCACTACGGTCGTTATTACAGGCTCCCAGAATATTGTCACGCCACAGGTTGTGGCCTTTGAGCTTACCTTAAGCGGAGGAGCCAGTACGGGTACTGTAACGGCGAAGTTTGCCAGTAATACCAGTTGCCAGGCCAGCCAGACCTACGCAATTCCGGCTGCCTGCCCACCAACAAGTTGTACAGGTACGCAGTTGGGTGGAACCGTTTTTCGGGATTTTAGCGCCGATGGAATTAAACAGGCAACCGAAACACAGGGTGTGGCCAGTGTGACCGTTACGGCCTTCGACTGTGATGGGGTTAAATATGGCCCAGTGGTGACTGACCAGTTTGGAAAGTATGTATTTACATCAACAGCTATAAAGTATCCGGTACGGATTGAGTTCAGAACGGCGGCCGGGAATGATATGGGAACCATTTATGGCTCCAGCAGTCATTCAAACGTGCAGTTCGTTGAGCAGGCCACCTGTTCGGTCGACCTGGGGATTGCGAACCCTTATCTCTATTGTCAGCCTGATCCTCAGATTTTTATTCCCTGCTATACGTATGGCGATCCATTAACGTTAAATCCGACTCCACCTGTTGCCACCTCGGCTCTTTCGGCTGGTGCTGCCGCTGTGGTTAGTTTTCCTTACGACGAAAGTACAACCGGGGCTACTGGTGTGAGCCACTGGTCGGATGCTGGCCAGGTCGGTACGGTTTGGGGGCTTGGTTATAACCGCCTTACCAAAGATGTATTTATGGCGGCTACCTTACACCGGCATTCGGGACTGGGGCCTCTGGGACTAGGTGGTATTTATGTGACCCACACCAAATCGTCGACGATCACCGAAGGATTTATTGATGTAACAACTTTGGGTGTTGATGTGGGAGCGGCTTCAGTGCCTGAAAATGGATCTGCCGGGCGCGGACTCTCGGCCGATCTGACCAAACCGAGCCATGACCCCGATGTATTTCCGCTGATTGGCAAAGTAGGGATAGGGGGACTGGAGGTTGCTGAGAACGGACAGAAACTCTGGTTCGTCAACCTGAACGATAAAAAGCTGTACAGTATTGATATTTCAGCTTACAATGCATCGGGTACGCTGCCCACCAAGTCAGATGTAAAATCGTATCCGATCCCTGATCCGGGTTGTGTGGGTGGGGAGTCTCGCCCCTGGGCTTTGCACATTTATAACAGTAAGTTATATGTAGGTACTGTGTGCGATGCTTTCGACTCGAAGAGTAAGTCTAAATTGCGGGCTTATGTGTACGCATTTGATCCGGGTACGGCAGTATTTACCCCCGTTTTTGATTTCCCATTAACGTATCCGAAAGGGTACGGTATTTCTCCGCTGAACTCGGCCGGTCAGGCTGGAGCCGATAGCACCGGCTGGTATCCCTGGACGGATACGTTTAATGATCTGGTGATTGCGACCAGTACGGCTGTTTATAAAAGCCTGGTTCACCCGCAACCCATTCTGGCTGATATTGATTTTGATGTCGATGGATCAATGGTGTTGGGCTTTGCCGACCGGACTGGTTTTCAGGGTGGTTACAATAACTACAGCCCCAATCCGTCGGAAACGCAATTGTATACTGTAAACCCAGCCGCTGGAGATATTCTGCGGGCGTATTACTCAAACGGCTCATACATCCTGGAAAATAATGGGAAAGTAGGACCGTATACGGGTGTTGGGGTGAACAACAACCAGGGGCCAGGCTTTGGCGAATTTTACGATGATAACTACATCAGTGGCACTCGATACGTTCATACCGAGCTTGTGTTAGGTGGTTTAGCCCTACGACTCGGTAGTGGACACGTTGTCGGGGCTACCATTGACCCGGTTACCAATATTGCCAATTCGGGTGGGGTTAAATACTGGAACAACGAAACAGGAAAGGCTGAAGCAGCCGCGATCGTTTATACGACCAGTACTGCGCCAGGTACCTTTGCGAAAGCAAGTGGCCTGGGCGAGCCGGAACTAAACTGCGACTTGCTGGAAGTAATCGAAATCGGTAACCGTGTTTGGGTTGATACTAACAAAGACGGTGTTCAGGACCCTTGCGAAAAGTCGATGTCGGGTGTTCAGGTCGATTTATATAAGGGAACAACCAAAATTGCCTCAACAACAACCAATGCGAACGGTGAATATTATTTCTCGTCGAAATCTGCATTAACATCAGGCACCTGGCTGGGTACCAGTGCCGACACAACGCTGCTGCCAAATACGGCCTACGCATTGGTGTTCGGTGCGGGCCAATTCAATAATAGTGTGCTGACCGTTAAAGGGAGTAAGCTTGAGTTGACGGTTGCGAACAGCACCACAACGAACGCGAGTGATCTGAACGATTCAGATGCGCTGATCGCAACCGTTGCTGGGGTCACGGCACCAGTTATTAGCCTGACAACGGGTAATGCTGGATATATCAATCACAACCTGGATGCGGGCTTTAGCTGTCTGCCAACGACGGTAGCCAGTGTATCGGTTACGGCAGCTACCTGCACTGGGGGCACAGCCAATAGCAATGCACGAATTACGGTATCGGGTATTCAAAACGCCGATAAGGTATTCCTGGTGGCGGCCAATAGTGTGCTGCCTTCGTATACAGCTACCGGTAGCCAGCCTGTGTCCGCATCGGCGGCTAGTTTCACGGGACTGAGCAATCCAGCCAGCACAAGTGGACAAAGCTATAGTGTAGTGGTCTATAATGGTCCCTGTTGCTACACGGTGCTTACAACGACGTTGCCATTTACCAATTGCTGTTCCTTATCGGCTACGGCTACGCCAACAGCTTGTAACAGTGTGACTAATAAATACACACTCGATGGTACCATTAGCCTTGTCGGTAATACCTCCGGTGGAGTGGCTACCATTACGAATGGTGTAGCCAGTACCACGGTAAGTATTGCGCCAAATGCGACAACGGCCAGCTATTCACTTATTGGGTTAATTTCCGACGGAGCCAGTCGTATAGTAACGGTGAGCTTATCGAGTTGTGGATCTGCTACGGCTGCATACGCGGCTCCTGCTTCGTGTACGGTGGCGGCAGTGTGTTCGATTTCAGCAACTGCTCAGGTAACCTGTCATAATAACGGGACACTCAATGTCGATACCGATGACTATATAACATTCCTGTTAACGCCTTATAGTGCCGGGCAGGGAAGCCGATTCACCGTAACTGCAACGCAAAATGGGACCCCCATTAGTTTGAGTTTATCGGATGGGACTTCATTGACCGCACTAAGCTATGCATATCCAACCCCGCTTCGTAGCCCCCTCGGTACGGCTGGGAAAGGCAATATTTTAGTGACGCTGACGGATGTCAATAATGCTACCTGTACTACCCAGATAACGATTGTTGACCCTGGCACCTGTGGAGCAGCCACTTGCGTAGGATCAACGACGCAAACGGTGACCTACACCTATCGAACACCCTTCCAGACAACTGAATTGGAGAACGTAGCCCTATTGTTACCGCAGTTTAATGATGGTTCCAAGACGTTGACGAAGGTCGATTTAAGCTATGGAATTGCGGAGGGAACGAATTTCTTGCTGGAAAATACAGCGGCTACTGCCGTTACCTATAGAGCTAACTTTACCAGTGATGTCACTATTAATTTAGGCGCAACCAGCTTATTGAGCCCAACCCTTTCCTATACAACAGGGACGATTTCGTTACCCGCTGGTGTTACGGTGGCTGCGCAAGACACGTATGGGGGTGATTTAGTATATTCGGGAACCCATCTGTCGACATTAGAAGGGATGAAAAGCTGGCTTTCCACCTACATGCTGGATATTTTTGTTGACCCCAGGACCGATGCTCGCTGGGTAACCAATGCAACGGGAAGTACGGGTACCGACGCTGATATCTATGTTGTGGCTCCTCAAACATTGACGGCAACAGGAGCGACCAGTTATACCTCCACCACTGATTTAAGTCAATTTATAGGTTCTGGTAATGTGCCTCTGACCGTAACTACGTTAAGTGGCATTGCATCCTCAGGGGGTGGGGGTAATGTTATTATGCAGCAAAACACCAAAGCATATGGCTATGCAACCGTTACCTATACATACACGTGTAATGTATCCTGTGCGCTTGCTGCAACCGCTACCCCAGGTACTTGTAATTCAGCTACTAACCAGTACTCTGTATCGGGCATTATCAACCTGACAGGTACATCCGGTGGGGTAGCTACCATCGCGGATGGCACCCATTCAACAACCATTAGCATTGGTGCATCTGCTACTTCCGTAGCCTACTCGCTAACAGGACTGGCCTCTGGTACGGGTTCTCATACTGTAACGGTGAGCTTGCCTGATTGTGGTACGACTACTGCCACTTATACGGCTCCCGCTTCCTGTACGGTGGCTCCCTGTGGGCTGGCCATGATTCTTACCCCTGGCCTGTGCCAGTCGGCCACCAATGGTTACGTGCTCTCAGGAACCCTGACGGCCACCAATGTGCCCACTAGCGGAACACTCACCATTAGCTCGGGAGCCTTCTCGCCCCGTAGTCTGACCTTACCTGTCGGCAACGCATCGGGAACATTCAGTTATTCTGGACTGGTTAGTGATGGGCAAGTCTATACGGTAACGGCCAGTTATTCTGACGGCGCCTGCTCTCCCGTTAGCCAGACCTATACGGCACCGGCCTCCTGCTCAGTAGCACCTGTCTGTTCGCTCTCCGCCACAGCTACCGCTGGCCTTTGTGCCACTGCGACCAACACCTACTCAGCTTCTGTGGTGGTCAGTCTGGCTAATGCACCAGCGGGTACGCTTACGGTCAATATTCCCGGCTCATCGCCTATCAGTCAGACGATTGTGGCTAATACATCATCGTTTACAGCTGTCTTCCAGGGATTAACCTCCGATGGGGCTAGTCATACCGCAACGATCAGTTTGCCCGGTTGCGGAACCACGACGGCAACCTTTACAGCACCGGCCTCCTGTTCGGTAGCGCCGGTCTGCTCCATTTCGGCAGTAGCTACGGCGGGTGTCTGCCAGACAGCCACCAACACGTATTCCTCAACTGTGGTCGTAACCGTTAAGAATCCAGTTTCGGGTACGCTCTCGATTATTGATGGGGCACAAACGCTGACTTTCTCGACGACGGCTAACGCCCAAAATACCTTTACGGCTACCTTCAACGGATTAACGTCTGATGGCACAACTCACACGGTGACGGCTTCACTGCCTGATTGCTCCACAGCTACTGCAACGTACACCGCTCCGGCTTCCTGTTCAATAGCTCCGGTTTGTAGTATCAGTGCGGTGGCCACAGCAGGTGTCTGTGCCACTGCGACCAACACCTACTCGGCTTCCGTGGTGGTCAGTCTGGCTAATGCACCAGCGGGTACGCTTACAATTAGTATTCCCGGCTCATCGCCTATCAGTCAGACGATTGTGGCTAATACATCATCGTTTACAGCTGTCTTCCAGGGATTAACCTCCGATGGGGCTAGTCATACCGCAACGATCAGTTTGCCCGGTTGTGGAACCACGACGGCAACCTTTACAGCACCGGCCTCCTGTTCGGTAGCGCCGGTCTGTAACCTGAGTCTGACAGCCAGTGGTGCCAACTGTAATCCTGCGACGAATCTGTATGTGCTTTCAGGAGCGATTACGTTGACGAATAGTCCTGCCAGCCAGACGCTGACGCTGACCGATGGGAGTTATGTGCGCTCACTGACGGCTTCTGCTGGAACGACCACGATCAACTATAGCTATACCACTCTGCAAAGCGATGGGGCCGTTCATACAGTAACGGTAACCAGCAGTGCCACCGCTTGCGGAACGGCTTCAGCAACCTACACCGCTCCGGCGAGCTGTACAGTAGCACCTGTATGTAGTGTGAGTGCATTAGCTACGCCGGGCATCTGTGCAAGCGCAACCAACACCTACTCCAGCACAGTTGCTGTAACGATGACCAACCCGACAGCAGGGACGTTGACGGTTACGGATGGGGTAAACAGTGTGACGTTTGCGGTAGCGGCCTCAACTGGTACAACGACGGCGAATGCGATTTTCAATGGATTAGTGTCAAATGGGGCAGTACATACGGTAACGGCGACCTTATCGGGTTGTTCGTCAACGACTACGACTTATACGGCTCCCGTTGCCTGTACGGTTTGTTCGACCAGTATCACTACCGCTTCATTGCCAAATGGGCAGGTAGGTACGGTGTATAGTCAGACGCTCACAACCAGCGGCAGTACGGGGGCGTTAAGCTTTACAAACGTGGGTAGCCTGCCAGCCGGTCTAACGCTGAACGGTAGCACTGGGGTAATTTCGGGAACACCTACGGCCAGCGGTACGGTTACGTTTACGATCGCGGTGACAGATGCAAAAAGCTGTTCAGACTCCCAGCCACTTACGATCATAATCAGTGATGCCCCCGTATGCTCCCTGACGGCAACGGCTACACCGGGTCAGTGTAATACGGCTACTAACCAGTACACGCTGACGGGTACAGTAGCAGCTACCAATGCCACCGGCACACAATCACTAACGATTTCGGTAGGGAGTGTGAAGACGGTGGTAAGCTTATCGGGTAACGGTCCGGTTAGTTACACCCTCGGTGGCTTGAATTCGGATGGAGCGGTGCATACCGTATCGATACTTTCATCGGCGACGGCCTGTGGATCGGCTTCGGTTACTTATGCGGCACCCGCTTCCTGTACAGTGGCGCTTGCCAGTCTGGGCGACTTTGTCTGGATTGACCTGAATAAGGATGGCATTCAGGATGGGATCGAACCAGGTATTGAAGGGGTAAAAGTGACTTTATTCATCAATGGCGGGGCTTCTACAACCACTACTACTGATGCCAGTGGTCTCTACTCCTTTACCGGCCTCACACCTGGCAATAGCTTCAGCTATGCAGTCGGTTTTACGGTACCTACTGGCTATACGACTACAATTCCGCTCAGTGGCACCGATAAGGCTAAAGATAGTGATGCTGATCTGATTACGGGTAAATCGGCTTCGGTTACGTTGGCTCCGGGTGAGTTTAATCAGACACTGGATGCCGGTTATATTGCTCCTGAATTACCAGCCGCCATTGCCAGCCTGGGTGACTTTGTATGGCTCGATTCGGACAAAAATGGGATACAGGATTTCGGTGAGCCGGGTATTCAGGGGGTAACCGCTATTCTATATATCAACGGGGCATCCTCGGCCACGACAGTGACCAATGCCAGTGGTTTCTACAGTTTCACCGGCCTGACACCAGGCAGTTCCAACTCGTACGTGGTCGGGTTTACGGCTCCAGCGGGCTATACGGCAACCACACCATATAGTGGTACTGATCGAACGAAGGATTCCAATGCGAACCTGATTACGGGTAAAACCGAAGCCGTTACGTTAACGGCAGGGGAATTCAATCGGACGCTGGATGCAGGTTATTATCTTCTGCCACCGGCTCTGACGTTGGATAAAGTAGTCGATAAGTCGAAAGCGAAGCAGGGAGATATTCTGACCTATACGCTGGTACTGACGAATATTGGGTCAACGACCGCTACAAATGTCACGGTACGGGATTCAACGACCATTGGCCTGAGCTACGTTGCCAATTCGGCTTCAGCACCAGTAGGCACTACGTTTACACAGGGTAATCCGATCAGTCTCTGGACGGTATCGAGTCTTACGCCCGGTCAAAGCCTATCGCTGACGTTCCAGGCTAAAGCCGATAGTTCGGGTATTCTGTACAATGTAGCGACTATTCCGGGCGATACGGCTAAGGTGTGTACATCGGTTCCGGTGAGGGTATGCCAGGGTAGCGGTTATCTCTTCGAACTTACCGTGGCTGCCGGACGCAGTAGTTATAAGTGGTACCGCGATGGCATTGAGATTGTTGGCGCCACCACGAATGTACTGAGTGTGACAGCCGCAGGTACCTACTCATTGCTAGCAGATGGAGGGACTGGACAATGCGCTGATTTTAGTTGCTGTCCGTTCATTGTGGAAGAGGATACCCTCCCCACGTTCAAGGCGGTTGCTATACCCGTTACCTGCGTTGGTAATGTGGCCCAGACCAACGGACAGATTGTTCTGAGTGAGTTTAAAGCCGGGTATACCTATCAGTATTCGCTGGGTAGTACGTTCAATGCATCGGCAACGCTATCAGGTGCTGCCAAGGCCATTCCCGTTGGCGGTGTCATTGTATCGAATCTGGTTAATCCCGTCACGACTCAGAACTATACCATTCGGGTGTATAATAGCAATGGATGTTATACGGATGTGACGGTATTGCTGACCCCAACCGTTTGTGGATGCCCGGCCAGTGTATGTGTACCGTTGGTCATTCGCCAAACCAAAGGGCCTAAGCGGGCTGGTCATTAAAACCCAACGATTGCCTTAAAATAGCAAAACTGCCTTAGAGGGCTTTGGCTGATTGTCTTCTTCTCGGAGGATGGTCGGTAAAGCCGTCTAAGGCAGTTTTTGCTAGTGATCTTTTGATTTATTTCGTGTAGGAAAATGGTACAATAGAGCTGATTGTTAGAATTTTATTCGTTCGATCGAGGAGATTAGGAAATAAAATGGTTATTTGAGTGTCCAGAACTCACTCATCCAGCACATTCTTTTTACCTTTCTCGCAGCCTCATGAAAAAGTGTATCTTTTTCTGCCTGGCGACAGGCTTTTTTCTCTTAAAAACCCTATGGCTCAGCGCGCAATCGTTTACGTTGGAAGCCATTAAAAGTTATCCGTTCCCAAGTGGTCTGACCAGCTCGGCGCAGGGGTCGCGTATTGCTTGGGCATTCGATGAACAGGGTAAACGCAACGTATACGTAGCCGAAGGGTCGGATTTTACACCTCGCAAGCTGACCAATTATACCGACGATGACGGGCAGGAAATCACTAGTCTGTCGATTTCGGACGATGGCAAATGGGTCGTGTACGTGCGCGGGGGCGATCATGGCTCCAACTGGGACGATGAACTTCCGGTCAACACGATGGCATCGCCCATTGCGCCTAAAGTACAGATATGGACGGTTCCATTTGCCGGTGGCGAACCCAAAGCCATTGCCGAGGGGGATGAACCGACGCTTTCGCCAAAAAGCGACAAAATTGCGTTTGTAAAAGGTGGGCAAATCTGGATAGCACCCATCGATGGATCAGGCACGGCAAAGGTGTTGTTTAGTGCCAAAGGAACCAACGGCTCTATCGAATGGTCGCCAGATGGGTCGAAACTGGCGTTCGTCTGCGACCGTAGAGATCATGCCTTCATCGGTGTGTTTACCGATGAAAAAACACCGATTACCTGGATAGCACCTTCGTTCTCCAGAGACGATTCACCCCGTTGGTCGCCGGATGGCAAGCGGTTGGTTTTTGTGCGTACATCGGGTACAGGTGGTGCTCCCGATTCGATTATGGCCCGCCGTCACCGTCCCTGGTCGATCTGGACGGCCGATGTGGCTACCGGGCTGGGTTCGCAACTCTGGCAGGCGCCTAAAACATTGGCCGGTTCGGTACCTACCACGCATGGCGGCTATAATCTGCACTGGGCCGCTGGCGACCGGATCGTATTTCTGTCGTATCAGGATGGCTGGCCTCATCTGTATTCGGTACCCTCTACCGGCGGAACACCGCTGCTGCTGACACCCGGAACGTTTATGGCCGAGCACATTACACTGAGTCATGACGGGAAATGGCTTTTGTTCAGCGCCAATACGGGCCCCGATAAATTGGATATTGATCGTCGTCATGCGGTTCGCGTACCTGTCGATAAGGCGGCTATGGACGTGCTGACACCAGGTTCGGGCCTGGAGTGGATGCCCGTCGTTACGGGTGATGGCTCAACAGTAGCGATGTTCAGCGCGACCGCACAGCGGTCACCGCTTCCGGCCGTGATGGCATTTACGAAAGGAACACCTAAACTATTGGGGCAGAATCTGATTCCGGCCACGTTTCCTCAGAATCAGTTAGTAACACCCAAACAGGTTGTATACAAAGCACCGGATGGCATGACGGTACATGGGCAACTGTTTGAGCCTGCGAGTGGTTCGGGTAAGAAACCGGCGATTATTTACGTGCATGGAGGCCCTCCCCGGCAGATGCTGCTCGGCTGGAACTACTCCGACTACTATGCCAACTCCTACGCCATCAACCAGTACCTGGCTAGTCAGGGTTTTGTGGTGCTATCGGTAAACTATCGGCTGGGAATTGGCTATGGGTACGAGTTTCATCAGCCTGCTAGTGGAGGAGCGTTGGGTGCTTCAGAGTATCAGGATGTGAAAGCGGGGGCGCAATGGCTGGCCGAACAGCCGCAGGTCGATGCCGCCCGCATTGGCATTTATGGGGGGTCCTATGGAGGGTACCTAACCGCGCTAGCCCTTGCTCGTGATTCTAAGCTCTTTGCGGCCGGGGTTGATATTCACGGGGTTCACGACTGGAGTTCGCAACGGGGTGCCGGAGGGGGAGAAGCCCCTAGCGCCATGCGGTTCGAAAAAATCCCTGATCTGGAACCCGCCAGCAAACTCGTCTACCAATCATCACCCATTTCATCGGTCAGCACCTGGACGTCGCCCGTACTCATTATTCACGGCGACGACGACCGTAACGTTCGGGTCAGCCAAAGTACCGATCTGGTTCGGCGGCTGGAAAAACAGGGTGTTTCGATGGAGACGCTCATCATTCCCGACGATACGCACCACTGGATGAAACATACCAACGCCCTAAAAATGGGCAACGCTACCGCCGATTATTTCAAACGGAAGCTTATGAAAGCCAGGCAGTAGTTTCAGTTCTTAACTAATCAACAAACTCATGTCATTTTTTACCAACCGACGAAGGGCGGCAGCGTTGCTACTGGCAGGCCTTACTGTGGGCCAGGTGTCGCTTCGGGCGCAGTCTGTCGATGAGACCTATAATCAGAAAATCAGGGAATACACGACGGATAAGCGGTTTCTGCCAGCCTCTGTTCTGAACCTGCCCGACGACCCTAAGGTGCCGTCGCCCCTTAAGCATTTTGGACAGATTGTTGGCGCACCGGGTGTCATTCACCGGACTGCTGAAATTTATGGCTATTACCAGAAGCTGGCACAGACATCGCCCAACATCAGTATGCAGCAGGTGAGCACGACGGAAGAAGGTCGTCCGGTTCAACTGGTGGCTATTGGGAGTGAGGACGCCATGAAACGGCTTGATCATTACAAAAAACAACTCGCTCTGCTGGCCGATCCGCGTAAAGTAGGTAATCAGGACATCGAGAAGATACTGGGCGATACCAAGCTGGTCTATTATCTGAACGGGGGCCTGCACTCACCCGAAATGGGGTCGCCGGAAATGCTGATGGAGCTGGCTTACCGGCTGGTCACCAGCCAGACACCCGAAATTAAAACCATCCGTGATAATATCATTGTGATTATCAATCCCGTATCGGAACCTGACGGCTGGGATAAGCAGGTCGACTGGTATTATCGCTACACCAAAGCCCGGAAGGACTATGACGATGGTTTCCCGAAATCGCCACCCTACTGGGGTAAGTACGTGTATCACGACAACAACCGCGATGGGTTGCAGGTGTCGCAGGCGATTACGAAAGCGATGTTTAAGATCTATTACGACTGGCACCCGACCGTCAGCCTGGATTTACACGAATCGGTTCCGTTGCTTTACATCTCAACTGGAACGGGACCTTACAACGAAACCATCGACCCAATTACCATTGGCGAATGGCAAACGATGGCCAACCACGATATTACTTCCCTGGCAGCACAGGGTATTCCGGGCGTGTTTACCTGGGCGTTTTACGATGGCTGGTATCCGGGCTATGCTCTCTGGATTTCCAACAACCACAATGCGGCCGGGCGGTTTTATGAAACATTCGGAAATGCCGGAGCCAACACCTACCTGCGCGATCTGGCCAACCAGAAATATGCCGGTGACGATGTCACTTCAAAAGAATGGTATCGGCCCGATCCGGCTACGGAAAAAGTCTACTGGTCGTACCGGAACGGTATCAACTACATGCAGGCGGGGGTATTGGCGTCGCTGTCGTATGGCGCCACCAACAGCCGGATGTTGCTGAAGAACTTCTATCAGAAAGGGCTGAACAACATTCGGAAAGGAACCGAAGAAAAACCACGGGCCTTTGTAATTCCGAAAGATCAACGCGATCCGGCTATGGCGGCCTATCTGATTAATCAGCTTCGGGCGCAGGACATTGAAGTGCACAAAGCGGAATCCGGTAAAAATCAGGGCGATTATGTGGTGTTGCTGAATCAGCCGTACCGAAATCTGGCGGTATCGCTACTGACGAAACAGAACTACCCGAAAGAAGCCAAGTTTCCACCCTACGACGACATTGCCTGGACGTTGGGGTATTTATATGGCGTTGATGTGAAAGCCGAAGACAGTGTAAAATATGCTACAGGCGATCTGAAACTGATTAGCGAGGACGTGAACTATGGTGGAAAAATCGACGGTGAGGGGACCAATTACGTGCTGAATTATAAAGGCCAGAACAACCTGCTACCTGCGCTGATCTGGCTGAAAGGGCAGGGCAAGCAGGTCAAAGCGATGGTACTAGATACCAAGGCTACGATTGAAGGTAGTAAAGATACACTGGCGGCTGGTGCAGTGGTGTTCAAAGGGTTAACAGCCGATCAGTCCAAAAAGCTGGCCACCCAGTTCGGTTTGGATTTACACGCTACAAAAGCTAATCCAGAGGCTGTCGGAGGGTCGTTACGGCAGCACGATATTAACCTGCCACGGGTGGCGATCTACCACAGCTGGTACAATACCCAGGATGAAGGCTGGGCACGCTTTACGTTTGAGCAACGCGGTATTCCCTACACATCCATCAACAAAGACCACCTGAAAGCGGGTGAACTTCGGAAGAAATTTGATGTAATCCTGATCCCCCGAATGCGTGGTTCGGCCACCAATTTCATTCACGAGATCGATTCCCGATTTGGGCCATTACCCTTTACCAAAACGCCGGAGTTTCCGTCGCATGGCTTCCCGGATGCAACAACGGATATTACGGGTGGACCAGGATTCGAAGGGGTCGATAATCTCAAAAAGTTTGTGGAGCAGGGGGGCGTATTGGTTACGCTGGATAACTCATCGGCCATGATTGCCGAAACAGGCATCACCCGCGATCTGGATCAGGCCAGCGCGCCAACCTTATTCCATCCGGGCTCTGTCGTAACGGTAAAAAACCGGAAACCCGACAGCCCGATCATGTATGGCTTTCCCGAAACTTTCCCGATTTTCCGGGGTATTGCGCCGTTGTTGCAAACCAAAAAGGCCAATCGGGATATGATGGTGATGCAGTACGGAACCAAACCGCTGAAGGATGAAGAAGAGTACAAAGGAGCCATTATGGGTATGCCCGATAAAAAACCCGTGAAAGAAGCGGCTAAACCTGCGAACCCGAAAAAAGAAGAGCCCTATGTGCTTTCGGGGATGGTACGAAATGAGCAGACCATCATCGGGCATGGTGGTATTTTCAACGTCCCGGTTGGAGCTGGCCGGGTCGTGGCGTTCACCTTCGATCCCCTACACCGTTTCCTGAATCACCACGATGCACCATTGGTCTGGAACGTGCTCATCAACTGGAATCACCTGGATACACCCGCTACTCCAAACGCAACGGCAGATAAGACGAATTCGACCGGCAAAGTCAGCGGGCAATAGATAAGGTGTAGAATGTAGCCTGTTAGGGCGATTATGATTTACATAGATCATAACCACCCTAACAGGCTGCCTTCTATCTACTATAATTCAATACCCAGCTCAGGCCAAATTTATCAGTAAGGGAACCGAATAGAGCACCCCAGAACATATCAGAAAGCGGGTCTTTGATTTGTCCTCCTTCAGCGAGTGTACTGAAAAAGCGACGGATATCTTCTTCGCTACGGCAATTGATCGATAAGGTAACTGAATTCCCAGCGATCAGGCTCGAGCCCATCATATCCGACCCCATTAATAGCAGGTGACCGTCTTTGGTTAAACCGGCATGTAAAATTCTGTCTTTGATTTCGTCAGACATTTGGTCACTTATGGGGGATTCGCCAATAGTTTGCAGATTCAGTTCGCCCCCCAGGCATTCCCTATAAAACATCATGGCTTCGCGGCAGTTGCCGTTGAAGTTCAGATAAGGATTGATTTGCGTCATCGTATGTTGTTGTTCGGTTTTGAGAATTGCAACGGCGAATCGTCCTCCTGTCGGTTACTCATAACCGACAGCACATCAGTAACCAGCACTACATTGGTTTGTGGTGTCAGATGCTCTCATCTGACATAGAGAGGTTTCTCAAAACCTCATGCATTGTTCAGTTTTCAGAAACGCAACGGCGAATCGTCCTTCTGTCGGTTATGAGTAACCGACAGCACAATAGCCTCTTACTGTGCCTCAGTATCTAAACCTGGTCGATCTACCTCATAGTAAAGCCCGACAACGCCCGAACTGAACGATCTGGATTTGGTCAGTTTCAGCTTGATCCGATCATGTATTTGGGCGAATAGTGGCTTACCCGCGCCCAGCAGAATCGGCTCCAGTTTGATGCGGTATTCGTCAATCAGATTCTGCTCGGCAAGGGCAGCTACCAGGGTCGCACCGCCGAATACGATGATGTCGCCACCGGGTTGTTTTTTTAACTGCGCAACTTCTTCCGCCAGATCGTGTTGGGCCAAACGGGAGTTTGTCCAGTCGACGGTTTTCAGCGTTTTTGAAAAGACGATTTTGGGCGTATTAATCATCCAGTAAGCAAAGTCGACCAGTTCGGGCGGGGTGTTGGGCATGGAAGGAACGGTAGGCCAGAAACTAGCGAATCCTTCGTACAGTACCCGGCCAACGAGCATCGTATCGACCGTTTTCTGGAAGTCGGACGCCATAAATTCACCCATCTCGTGGTCGTCCATCGTCATCCAGTCCTGTTCATTGTTAGGGCCACACACAAAGCCGTCGAGTGAGACGTGCATAAATAAAATTAACTTCCTCATTTTGAAAGAATTATTAGTTGTTTACAAGGCAAATATACGTGTTCGGGACGTTACTTTTAACGGGAAAGTGCGCCAAAAAAAGGGTTGATTACGCCAATAAATTTACCTATTTTTGACTCATGAAACACATCTCCATACTCGTTCCACAGGGGGCTATTTTAGGTAGCCTTGAAGGATCGCGCCAACTGCTTACACAGGTAAATCAATTTGCAAAAGCAAAAGGAGCCAAGCCGTTGTTTCAGGTTCAATTAGTAGGACTTTCGCACGAAATTAAATTAAGTGGTGGCTCGTTCACCGCTCATGCGGATCGATTAATTGACGAGGTAAAAAAAACGGATTTAATTATCATTCCAGCGCTGGATGGAGATATACAAAAAGCTATTGAAACCAATCGTGATTTTATCCCCTGGATTATTAAACAATACCAGCGTGGTGCCGAAGTTGCCAGTCTTTGTTTAGGCGCTTTTCTACTGGCATCAACGGGTTTATTAAAAGGTCGGCAATGCGCTACTCACTGGCTGGCTACCAACGAATTTCGGCAGTTATTCCCCGACGTAAACCTGGTAACAGAGCGTATTATTACCGACGAACAGGGCATTTACTCAAGCGGAGGGGCTTTTTCGTACCTGAATCTGATTCTTTACCTGATCGAGAAATACGTAGGGCGTGAGGTGGCTGTTCTGTCAGCAAAAGTATTTGCCATTGAAATAGAGCGGGATAGCCAATCGGCCTTTACTATTTTTCAGGGGCAGAAAGCCCATGAGGATGATTCGGTGAAAAAGGCGCAGGAATATATTGAAGCGAATTTCCAGGAAAAAATAACAATCGATCAACTCGCTGATTTAGTATCTGTTAGCCGGAGAAGTTTGGAACGCCGATTCAAAAAAGCAACCTGCAATACCGTCATTGAATATATACAGCGTGTGAAAATTGAAGCTGCTAAAAAACACTTCGAAACGAACCGAAAAAATGTGGCGGAAGTGATGTTCGATGTAGGTTATACCGATACAAAATCGTTCCGAACAACGTTCAAAAAAATTACAGGTTTATCGCCCCTTGATTACCGGAATAAATACAACAAAGAAGCGTTGTCTTTGAACTAAGCAGTACAGAACTATGAAGCTGGCTAAAAGGCCCTAAAAAACGTTTATGGCTTAGAGAGTTCACTGCTTAAACTGCCCCAGAATATAGTCGTAAAAATCAGCCGTTTTTACGTCGGTCGCAATCGTCAACTCATACCCAGTATCGTCCAGATACGTTTGCCCGGCATTAGGTGGACGGGTGCTTACATTGGCTTTGACGGTTTCGGTGGTGAAATAGTCAGGAATGGCCAGGTAGCTCGTTGCCAGGATATCCCACATGAAGTAGGTATAATGATAGCTCGGAATCGTATCCAGGGTTAGTGCCCACAATTGCCCGGTCAGGTTTGAGAGTTTATAATCAATCTGTGTGGCTAATCGGGACAGAAACTGTTTGGTAACGGGTACGTGGTTGGTTACATCCAGTGGAATCAAGGTAAGGGGCAACTCATATGAGACCAGTTTTTGCGAACTAATGGGGTCCCAGAAAACATTCCATTCCGCACTACCGTCGTGCTGAAACGTCTGGACATTACCCGAAGTCCGAAACGCACCCGCCATCCAGACAATCGAGCCAATTTTTGCTTTTAAGTCCGGTGCTTTTTCGAGTGCCAGAACCAGATTGGAGCAAGGCCCGGTCATGAGAATAGAAACGGGGCCGCTGGCCACTGCCAGTTTGTCGATGATCAGATCAGGAGCACTGAGGTAGCCATACGGATCGGGCGATTTAGGCAGGTTAATCAGCATCGGTAAGGCGTTGATAATCTCTGGCCGGGCTCGCCATTCGTTGGGAAACGCATTGATGCCATAGTAGTCGCCCCGACCAAGTGGAACCGACTCTTTCCCCATAATCTGGAGCAACTTATAGGCCGATTCGAGGGCAGGCTCAATAAAACAGTCGGCAGGGGTTACCGTTACACCGATCAATTCGACATCGGGCATGGTCAGCACCAGCAACTGTGATAGCAGATCGTCGATAGCCCCATCGTGGTCCATCAAAAGAGGGGTAGGCATTACTTTTTATTGGCTAAGTGCTTGGCAAGCAGATTCAACGTATGTTCCAGGGCTTTGGTATCGCTCCATTCGTCGTGTCCGGGGATAACGATACGGGCTTTGCCAAATTTTGTCATCACATTCCGGATGGAGTTTCCCCACTCGGCCAGATTGGCGTCACCAAGAAAGCCCATGCCAAAGGCGCCGACACTTTTCACTAAACAGCCACCATGCAGAATCCGCTGGTTGGGCAGATAAACCACGATGTTGTCGCTCGTATGGCCTTCACCCGGAAAGTAGCAGCGAATCGGTTCTCCACCAATGGTAAACGTCGTGTCGGATGGTAAAATGCCTTCCGGTGATGGGTAACCTTCTTTAATCGAGTTTTTTGCGGTCAGTGGCGTACTGACAACCCGTACGCCCGCCCGTTGAAGGGCACCCGTACCGCCCACGCGATCGCCGTGTGCGTGCGTAGCAATGCATAGCCGCACAGGTTTGTGTAAATTATCCTTTACCCACTGAAGGATTTGCTGGGTGTTATCGGCGATTGAATCTGTATCCCAACCCGTATCGACAAGCACAACCCCATCCTTCGTGTTAATGATCAGTCCGTTGGAAGGTACCGCTTCGTTTTGATAAAGGCCGTAGGTGATATGAACATACACCTTATCGTTGAGGGGGACAACCTTCAGTTTAGGCTTCTGTACCGATTGAGCGAAGGAAGAGTAAGGGAGCAGGGCTACTAACAGCAGAAAAAGAACAGGCATTGGAAAACGGGCTGGGTTTGTTTCGTACATAAAACGCAGATTGTTATGATCTGTGTGAATCAGAGTCATCATAAAAATCTGCGTTCTATTTATTTTCGGATGGAATTGTGCGTTGATACGTGTTCCAGTTGCTAATTAGTTTATCGACAACAACGACTCCTGTTCGGTAGGCGGCTTCCAGAGCGGGAATGTAGGCCGTGTAACGTTCGCCGACGGCTTTGCCACCGTTGGTCAGGTTCTGGGCGGCTGTTACGCCCGAAGGCTGCATGGTGTAATTGCTGGCTGTTCGGAGGACCATGTACCGGCTAATGTCGGCTTTCCCCGCTTTGGTGAGCCATTGCAACGACTGGCCAGTGCCCGTATCTTCCATCGCTGAGGTAACGAAATTGCCCTTGCCACCCGTCCAGTAGCTGACCCATTGGTTTGCCCAATCGTTGAGGTATTTGCCGTGCCAGAAGGTCATGGCCGCTATATGGTCACCCATCATCACGCGCGGAGGTTTTTGGGCTTCGGGGAAATCGCGGTAAGCTGACCGCATTTTCTGAAGGGTTTCACTGTCATCAAGCTTAACCGCTTTGGTGAGACCATACGCCCATTTTGCCAGGTCTGGATTCAGATGATAAGCTACCTGAAAATCATTTTCCTGTACGGGTTCTTCGTAAGGCTTGGCCCGGCGTAGAGGCAGATACCCCGTTGACCAGTCGCTGGGGATTTCACGGGGATCGATCTCATGCGCCAGATCGCCATCGACCAGCCACTCTGCCCAGACAGCCGATCCTGCCGAACCATCGTTCGGGTCGATACCGGAGATGCCTGCTACCAGCCAGTATGCCTTTGAGAGATCGAATCGAGGGTCCATACCCAGCGCCATGATGGAGGCTGCCGAACGGGCCGTGCCCATGCCTGTGCAAATACCCAGCACCTGTTTGTCAGGATTATAGCGCAGATCGCGATAGCCTTGGGGAAACGGAATCGTTTGCGAAAGCGGAAGCCGCTCGACCCAGTATTGAAATTCGCCAGGGCGGTCGCCGGTGTCTGCTCCAATTTCGAACATGGTAACGACCACCACCCGAACCGGGATGCGATTCGTCGACTGGGCAAAGGTCGGTATACTACCGATCAACAATAAAGACAAAAGAAGGTGTTTCATGGGCAACGATTACTGGTTGTCCTTTCGACCGAAGGGACAAAAACTAGGATGTTTCTTTTCAGGGATTTAGGACGCCGATTTTTAGGTAGCTATTTTCATGATAAATCCGGTGTGTAGCTTTCTGGTAGTCCGATTCTTTAGCTGTGAAGATGTTCACGAATTTCTGCGGATTGCGGTCGGCCAGCGGGAAACAGCTACTTTGGATCTGCACCATCAGTCGATGCCCTTTTTTGAATGTATGCAGAACATCCTGTAACTCGATAGTTACCAGCGACGGTTTGTTGGGAACAAAAGGCTCGGGTTTGCTGATGTTGTTTCGATATTTACCCCGCATGATTTCACTTCGAACGAGCTGCTGATAATCACCATACACCACATCTTTCTTCTGTGGATTCTGCTGAGGAGCATCAGACGGGTACACGTCAATCACTTTTACCATCCAGTCGGCATCAGTTCCTGTGGTCGAAACGGTCAGTTGCGCCAGAATAGGCCCTGCCAGGGTCAGATCGTCGGTCAGTACGTCGGTCTGAAAAGTCAATACGTCAGGTCGTGACGACGCGAATCGTTGATCGTCAACCATATAATCGGCAGAAAACCCGTCGTTGATTTTACTGGCAAACGGCACTGGATGCGCTGGATCAGACAGAAATTCAGAAAAAGTTGCCCCAGTTGATGAAGGTGAAAAGCCCAGCCTGCCTCCAGCCTGTAAATAGAGTTGTTTGTGCTCCGTTCCTTTGGGCGGATAGGCGTCGAACGTCCGCCAGCGGTTGGTGCCTGTTTCAAATAATGTCGCTTCGGGCAGACCCAGCGGAGTTGTTTCGTTGAAGAGATAGTGTTTGAAGAACTTCGCTTCGATGTTCTGCTGGTAATACGGTGACGTAGCCGAGCCAAAATCCAGATCATTGAGTGTCTGCCCCGACGGTCCCGACCAGCCTCCATGTACCCAGGGCCCAACGACGAAGATGTTCTGAATAGCTGGATTCTGCTTTTCAATGGCTTTGTAGGTGTTGAACGTACCATACAAATCCTGCTCGTCGTACCAGCCACCGACCACCATTACCGCATGTTTGATGCCTTTCAGGTGGGGCAGAATATTCCGCTTTTTCCAGTGGTCATCGTAATCGGGATGCTGGAAATTCTCGTAGTAATACTTGTTCCGTCCTTTGAAATAATTGCTCTCCGAGTTGGTTGTCGGCCCCATGTTCAGGTAAAAATGGTAGCCGTCCGGGTCGTTGATTTCGAACAATAGGGGCGGGTTTTGTTTGGTCGGTTGCTTATGTTCCTGAAAATAAGGGTAAAAGCTAAAGTTGGCCGCAATCTGAAAAGCACCATTATGGAATGCATCATCGCGCCAGAGGTCGGCCATGGGCGCCTGCGGAGACGAGGCTTTCAGCGCCGGATGACCTGATACTGAACCTGCTGAGGTAAAGAAGCCCGGATAGCTGATGCCCCATTGCCCCACATTTCCGTTATGACTCGGGAGGTTTTTGAGCAACCAGTCAATGGTATCGTACGTGTCCGTCGATTCATCGTGGTCTTCCTTCGATTTTTTTACGGCCACATGGGGCGTCATTTCGACAAACGTACCTTCCGACGCCCAGCGTCCCCGAACGTCCTGGTACACAACAATATAGTTGTCGCGCAGCATAAACGGATTCGGCCCTACCCGGCGCCGGAATTTATCGGTTCCGTAGGGCTGACAACTATAGGGCGTCCGCTGCATGATGATCGGATGTTTTACCGACTGGTCTTTGGGCGCGTAGACCTGCGTGAACAGTTTGGTGCCATCGCGCATAGGGACCATAAACTCCGCTTTGGTGTAGTTTTCACGCACATAGGCCGAATCCTGAGTGGGCGAATAAGGATAGGGCTGGGCTGAGATTTGGGTTGCTGGTGGATTCGATTGCGCAAGGGCAAGAGCCGGAATCAGCAGCAGGCAGGCAAGGTATAGTTTCACTGCGTTGACGAAATTCATTTTCGGCACAAATTAGCGTTAAATTGCATCAGGTAGGCTGTGTGGTACGCAAAAAACAGCCTGATTTTGTCGTATGAAACGGACTGTTTTGCTCTACAGTCTTGCTCTGGCTGGTTTGATTGTTCTGCTAAAAATGCTGGAGTATCGTTTTCTTGTTCAGACGCTGTCGCTCGAGATTTATCTGGGTATTGTGGCTATACTGTTCACTGTACTGGGCATATGGGCTGGACAAAAGATTACGCGTACCAAAACCGTGTTGGTTACTCAGTCGGCGTTTCAGTTCGATCCGGCCTTACTAACGAAAACGGGTATCAGCAAACGGGAGTATGAAGTGCTGGAGTTAATGGCGCGTGGCCTTTCGAATCAGGAGATTGCCGATACACTTTTTGTCTCGCTCAATACAGTCAAAACGCATACGTCGAACGTATTTCTCAAACTGGATGCGAAACGTCGAACTCAGGCTATCCAGAAAGCTAAGGAACTTCGGCTGATTCCCTAGTCCATTCGGGTGATTTTAAGACACGGATCGACAAATCATACGTTCGGGTGAGGCCGATTTGCAGGCGTTGGACTTGTTTTGATGCAAAAAAACAATCATGAAAAAAATCGTTCTGACTTACGGCCTGATTGCCGGTACCCTTGTAGGCAGCATGTTTATGCTTACGTATCCGCTCTGGCGGAATGGTACGATCACCTTCGATAATAGCATGTGGGTAGGCTATGCCACCATGGTCATTGCCTTATCGCTAATTTTCTTCGGAATCAAATCGTACCGCGATAATTACCTTGGGGGAGCCATTCCATTTGGAACAGCCTTTAAAGTGGGTATACTGATCACCCTGATAGCTTCCCTGTTGTATTGCATCGCCTGGGAAATCTGCTACAACACAATCTTTACGGATTTTATGGAGGTGACTGCTGAGTACAAACAAAAGGATCTGAAGAATAGTGGTGCTTCTGAACAGGAAATAGCCAGAACAATGGCAGATTTTCAACGAATGGCCGAGTCGTATAAAAACCCACTTATCCGTTTTGGTATGACCTTTCTGGAGATCTTTCCAGTTGGCCTGCTTATCACGCTCCTGAGTGCCTCGCTTTTGAAAAAGAAGGCGTTTTTGCCAACGGAATAATTGATTTATCGGCCTTTAAAGACAGATACAAAGAGCAAATGGGCGAGCTAGCAAAGGAGCTTACGTTTATATTCGATCTATGAAAAAAGTAACGGGAATAGGGGGCATCTTCTTTAAATGCGATGACCCGCAAAAAATGAAAGACTGGTATGCCCAACATTTGGGATTACCAATGGATGCCTATGGTACTACGTTCAAATGGCGCGATACCGACGATCCCACCAAAGAAGGAACAACCGCTTGGGGCGCTTTTGACAAAAACACGACCTACTTTGAGCCCTCCAAAAAGGATTTTATGATCAATTACCGGGTCGAGAATATCGAAGAACTGGTGGAGGATCTAAAACGGAATGGCGTAGTCATACTGGATGAAATAGCTGTGTATGACTACGGGAAGTTCGTCCATATCCTCGACCCCGAAGGGAATAGCATTGAACTCTGGGAAGACCTTGGTTAGCCTAACTTACCGTGAATGCTTCATTTTGCTATGGTCAGGTTTGTTGGCCATCTTAGCTTGAAAGCAATGGAGGGCACAGGCGTTGGCTTTCATACTTTCGTGGACGTTGCCGACAATTTTGCCTTTGTCATCCAAAATGTCGCAGGTTTTGTCCGATTTGTCTTTGATGGTAAATAGCAACTCACCGTTTTCGTCGAGGTAGCTTTTACCATCTTTGCCAATTCGGCCCATTTTTTTATTCGTCTTGGCATCGACCAGATTTCCCTGCCCATCGACAAAGGCTAATTTTTTACCCTTGTTATCCAGGATCATTCGATCTTTGGTTACCAGGCCGATTTTCTGGCCTTGTTCGTTGGTGACTTCCCCGGTTTGGGCAATGTGTTTGTAATTCTAGACCTGGGCCAGGCCGATGTGAGATAGGGTGAATAAGCCCACTTGTAGCGTAAGGAGTTTGATCGTTTTCATGATTGATAGACCGTATGTGAAAAATGATTGTTGACTGGAGCGCCCGAAGAGACGTTTTCTTTCCTGTATTGGATTCCTGACAAAAGTGGACGATCAGAAATTGATAGAAACTGATACTGGTCAGCCTGCTCAATGACTTCTATTGAGCTGAGGGCTTTTGAAAAGGCTTTTAAACGCTCCCAAAGGGCGTAGTTCAGATGACCACTAGATTAAATTCACAGTTTCGTAACGATCTGGCCGAACTAAAAAGGGTATTAGAACTAGACTCTAAAGTTGTCGACAGATCAGCTTGCTTCATCCCTAAATCTCCTGAAGGGGGCTTTGTCTACCAGGGGGCTCAGTCCCCTTCAGGGGATTTAGGGGTGAAGCAAACCTTTACTAGTAAACGTCTGCGAATAGCTTAGAAATCAGCCAGGAATGAGGAGCCAGATAGGTGCCTGCCTTGTCTTTATTCTGGTTCTTTATTGTACTCTCTTTATAAAGAACGGGCTTTTATAAAGAGCTGTTTGGATTTGAATTGTCATTCCTTAACTTGCCTATTAACACACCCTCACGGCTTCAGATAGCGCCTGTTTATCAGACGGTTGCTTCGTGAATTGATGGATAATTTGCGGAAGAATCACGCATTCGCGTGCTTACAGTTTCAATAAGTCGATGGAAAGGTTAACGGGCTGAATGAACAGTCCTGCCTAAACCTGATACGAGTCAGTTTGGCCTTTTGGCGGATTGACCGGCTGGCTATTGCCTGCTTCGACAAATGGGGAGCATTGATTTTTCTTAACTATATAACCTGACTATTCATGAAATGTCGTTTTGCCTTTTTCAGCATTCTGCTGCTTCAGATGCTATGGATGCCGCAACTTGTTCTTGCCCAGACGGATTCGCTTCGAATCACAGTCAATGAAGGAACAAACATGGCAGTTGCTCTCTCGCCCGATGGACAGTCGCTGGCCATTGATTTGCAGGGTACGATCTGGCTATTGCCCACAAAAGGAGGAATGGCTAAAGCATTGACCGACTTCCGCGACGATGCGCACCAACCTGCCTGGTCGCCCGATGGCAAGCGGATCACGTACTTTTCCTATCGCGATGGTACCTTCCACATTTACAGCATCCGACCCGATGGCGCTGATTTGCAAAAGCATACCAGCGGAGAGTTCGATTACCGTGAGCCTGTTTATTCGCCCGATGGCGCTCGGCTTCTGTTTTCGTCGGATCGGGGAGGGAGCTATAACCTTTGGGAGCTAAGCCTGAAAACGAAGGAGCTAAAGCAATTAACAGATAATGGCGGCAACGAGTACTACCCAACCTACTCGCCCGACGGTAAACGAATCGCCTATATCGCCACCCGGCCCGACGCGTCTGGTTTGTATGTGCTGGAGGGAGGTAAAGAAACCCTGGTCTGGAAAACAGCAGCGACGCTGGGTGCTCCAGCCTGGACAAAAGATGGTTCGTCGCTACTGCTTCAGATGGTAGCCGATGGGCTTACCTCACTGGTCGTTAAATCAGTCGCTAATGCAACAGAACCCAACGTGATCTCATCGGCTCGCGAAGATGTTTTCCCCTTCCGACCGTCGGTAGCAACGGATGGGTCGATCTGGTACACGGCTGATGGGGCCATTAAGCATAAAACCCCCGATTTTACCAAAACTGACAAACTGGCGTGGCAGGCGACTTTTGCCCTGAATCGAAAACCCTACAAACGCAAAACGTACCTGCTCGATAATCCCAAACCCCGCACCGTAAAAGGCATTCGTGGTCCGGTGGTATCGCCCGATGGTAAGGCGGTGGTTTTTTCGGCGCTGGGTGACTTATACTGGCTGGACATCGGCACACCTACACCAAAACAACTGACCAACGATGCCTTTATCGAAGCTGATCCCTGTTTTTCGCCCGATGGCCGGTATCTGGTGTTTTCGTCGGATCGGTCGGGGAGTATTAACCTGTGGGCGAGGGATTTGCAAACGGGGCAGGATCGGCAGTTGACCAATGGCACCGAAGAAATTAACACGCCTACATTCTCGCCCGATGGCAAGCGCATTGCGTTCTTCCAGCTTGACCGGGCGGCTTTTGGGCGGAGTGTACTGCACACGATTCCGTTTCCAACGTCCGAAGATCAGCCCTTTGCTGCACCGAAAAAGGTGTATGACCCGCTGTTTGGTCCTGGTCCACCGAGTTGGTCGCCCGATGGGTCGAAGCTGGCCGTTTCGGCGTTGGATGTCTATTCCAGCCGTTTTCGCGAAGGGCTGAACCAGTTTCTGCTTATCCCCAGCCTGGGCGGGACTGATGTGTCGGAACTGAAACCCGATTCAGCCAGTCAGACCATCAGTTTCCGGGGGCATAGCGGCCCAAGCTGGTCGCCCGATGGTCGGTGGATGGCCTATGTACTGGAAGGGGTGTTGTGGACGTTGCCCGTTACGCCCGATGGCAAACCAACTGGCCCGGCAGTGCAGCGAACCAAAACACTGGCCGATAACATGAGCTGGACCACCGATTCGAAAAAGCTGGTGTATCTGGCCGTGGACACGCTGAAACAAATGGACATGACCACGGGGCAGGTGACGATTATACCGCTGGATTTTACCTATAAGGCCAAACTGCCTACGGGCCAAACCATTATCCATGCTGGCAAGCTATTCGATGGTAAGACCAACAAATACGTCGAAAACGTGGATATTTTGGTGGAAGGAAGCCGGATCAAAGCGATTGAGCCACATAAAACCGGACGGACGGGCAAACTGGTCGATGCCTCGAAGCTTACGGTTATACCGGGGCTTTGGGAGATGCACACACATCAGACCATTCTGGCGGGTGAAAAACAGGGCCGTATCTGGCTCAGTCATGGGATCACCAGCATTCGCGAAACAGGGGCCGACCCTTACGATGCCCTCGAACGACGCGAAGCCTGGGATGCGGGTGTACGACCCGGACCCCGTGAGTTTTATACAGGGACGATCAACGAGGGCTATCGGCTGTATTATGGATTGGCAACCAGTATTCGTAGTGAAAAACAACTTCGGATGGAACTCGACCGGGCCAAAAAACTCGACTATGATCTGTTGAAATGCTACGTCCGGCTGCCCGACCGCCTGCAACAAATGGCTACGGACCTGGCTCACCAGATTGGCATACCCGTAACCTCCCACGAGTTGTATCCGGCGGTTAAGTACAACCTCGATGGTGTTGAACATTCGTCGGCTACCAGTCGTCGGGGGTATTCGATGAAGCTGACTTCTACCAACCACATTTATGGCGATGTCTTGAATCTGATTGCCAAATCGGGGATGAACATGACACCTACGGCTAGTTTACAGGGCGGCTTTTCGTTCCAGACCAGACGGGATACGAGCCTGATGAGTTACAGGCCGTTCACCCATTTTTACAATGAGGTTTACCGGAACAACCTGATGGCCCAGCAACAGACCATGCGACGGGTTATGCCCGGTGCCGTTGAGAATTTTAAGACACTGGCCAACAATGTGAAAAAGTTTATCGACGCAGGAGGGCGCGTCACACCTGGCACCGATTCCCCCCTGATTCCGTACGGACTTAGCTTACAGGTGGAATTGCAAAACTGGGTAGAAGGAGGTGTTACACCGTTTGAAACACTTCGGGGGGCTACGCTCTGGTCGGCCGAAGCAGCAGGAGTCGGGAGTGATTTGGGGAGTATCGAAGTAGGTAAACTGGCCGATATGATTGCGGTTGACGGTGACCCGCTGACCAAAATTCAGGATGCCATGAATGTAAAATATGCCCTCAAAAACGGCCACGTCTGGACATTGGATGAGTTGCTGAAATGATGTATGGAACCACACGGCGGCCCCGACAGATTTTTAGGATGTAGAAGCTGTTTAAACTTTTAAAGAAAAAACAAAACTGGGTGTTTTTGTCATGCTGACGAAGGAAGCATCTTCGGGAGCAGCATTCTTGTAACTACCGAAGATACTTCCTTCGTCAGCATGACAAAAAAAGACACTCAGTTTTAACGAAATTTGAAACGTTTAAAACAGCTTCGTAGCTTGCAAACCGACAATACTACTGAACCATGGCGACCAATAAAACGACCGAAACCAATCAAAGCGTTACCGATTTTATTAATGCCGTAGCTGATGAAACAAAGCGAATCGATAGTTTCAGAATCGTTGAGCTAATGCAGATCCAAACCGGGTTTGAACCCAAGATGTGGGGGGCGAGTATTGTGGGCTTCGGCTCCTATCACTACAAATACGACAGCGGACGCGAAGGCAATGCGCCACTTGTTGGATTTTCACCGAGAGCCAACGCACTAACGTTGTATCTGGGTACATTTGAAAGGAAAGACGAATTGCTACAAAAGCTAGGCAAACACAAAATCGGTAAGGGATGCGTTTACATCAAAAACCTGCGCGATGTTGATGCGGATGTGCTAAAAGAAATGGTAACCCTCTCGGTTAAACGAAGCTTGTAGTTTAAGCCCCCGGATTCTCGTTGCCTACTGGATTATAAAGGCGAAGAAATCGCCATATGGATTAATAGTGGTGATTACCGACAATGGCCAATGAATCGGCAAATCGGTTGAGTTGAAGATTTTGTTGGAGCTGATCCCGGTGAATTAAGGCATACTGTAGTCTGGTATCGGAACTAGCTAAGCTGATCGCTCCCGCCCAGATGAGGTCGTGAAAGCTCCGAAAACTAAATTGCGGTTTATTAAAGGGAGAAGGTTTGTCCGAGGCTTTACTAAAAAGCGTGAAGGAAACAAAGTAGAATAAATGCATCGCCTGACGCATCAGAAAAAAACAGGCTAGTTGATAGTCGGTTGCTTCTTGGCCAAAGTAACTTTTGAGGTAACTTTTTTCGTCTGCATCAGACCGAACGACAAAATTTGCCGGTACAGACAGATCGACAAAGCGATCATTCAAAAAGGCAGCTTCCCAGTCGATCAGCCATAACTTGTTACCATCAAACAGCATATTTTCCGGTTTGAGATCGTTATGGCAGGCTACCAAGTCAGTCTGCGTATAGGGGTAAACATTTCGAATTTGTAAATAGGCATTGAACAGGTCGCGGATCATCGATTCAGGAAAGTATTCGGCTTCCTGAAACTTCTGAATGAATGTTCCCATTTTATCCAGATAATTCATTCGGTAGGGGAAGCCGGGTAGCCTATGCAATTGACTGAGCAGTTCAGGTATCAATTGAATTGCTTTAGAGGGTGGAAAAGGCTTGGCCTCAATAAAATCCGTAATCGCGATTTTATCCGTTATGCTGGTGTACCAAATATGAGGAGCTATACCGGCATTGGCACCCGACTGCATACAGGCGTATTCGTCAGTTGGGTCACTTAAAGCATCAGTACGGGTAATAATCCGAAGTAGATACGGGTTGCCCTTCACAATAAGTTGAAAGACGAGCGCTGTAGAAAGGCCAGTCGTTAATTGACGAATAGACTCAAATTCGGTAACGCCAAATGCCGATTGTAGTGCCCGACGGACAGCAAGTATTTTGGAAGCAGGAATCATGAAAAAACGGATTTAGTAGAAAGAAAACTGTCAAATCTATGTCCGTTTTTGTACGTCGCAATACCTCTGAAACTATATTTTTAACGGCATACTAAGTCAGGAATTGCCGCGTTAACCTATTAGATTTCAGTTGATTGAACGATGTGATCTTGCCCCCGTTGCAGCCTATAATCCGATTTTCGATGGAGCTACACCATACGCTTTTTTGAAGGCAAACGAAAAGTGCGACAGGTCTTCGAAGCCCAAATCCAGATAAACATCAGACGGAGCTTTGCCCTTTTCTTTGATGAGGTAATAGGCTTCCTGTAATCGACGGTGAAGCAGCCAGCGACTGGGTGAACTGTGAAATATTTTCTCAAAATCCCGTTTAAACGTGGCCAGACTCCGCCCGGTCAGGTAGGCAAACCGCTTCAGTTCCACATTGAAATGGAAGTTGGTATTCATGAAGGCTTCCAGATCGATTTTGCCGGGTTCCGAAAAGTCAAAGAGAATTGGTTTTACTTCTGGGTTTACACTCAGTAACAGCAGAATAGCTTCTTTCAGCTTCAAGGCCAACAGATGTTCATTACCCGGCTGGACGAGGTGCTGATAGGGCTGGAGGGAGTCCATATAGCTTTTGTAAAGCGGGTCGGGCTTCAGTTCCAGAATGGCGCTCCCTTCCTGATGCGGCTCTGCCGGGAAACCATATTCCCGGCTGATAGTACGAAGCATTTCCTGTGTAAGGTAAACGGACAACGATTTAAACTCTCCATGTTCAGGAGGATACTTGGTGAATTTGACAAGGTGATTGCGTTTGCTCAGCCGGAAATCACCTTCCCGGAAGATGTACTCGTTCCGACCATCGTTTGTCACGAGCGTTCCCGAAATCTGGTAGCTGAAAACGTGTTCCGGCACGAACTGTTCTCCCTCCCGGCTTCGGGTGTAATAACACGAGTACGCAATGGGCGTGAGCTTCATAGAATTGTTGAATGATTGAATTGTTGACTGATTGAATGACTGAATTATTTGGCCACCGAATAATTCAGTCATTCAATCAGTCAACAATTCAATTTGTCTGCATAGCGGCAAATCGTTTTCCGGCTTCCGTTTCTAAAAAGTTTACCGAATCGTCATGGTCGGTGGAGAGGCTGACGGGTAACCATTTTTCCAGTTCAGCCTGTCGGGCGGCATCGGCCTGTTTCAACAAGCTAATGGCTTCGCTGCCTAGTACCAGATGGGTGGGAGGCTCAGGATGATCCACTAAATCGAGCATAACCTGTGCCGCCTTTGCCGGGTCGCCTACCGGAACAAAGGTATCGCCTTTCAGGTGATTGACTACCCAGCCAACAGTCGATTCATACCCTTCAACTTCGGGGGCGTAACTCATGGATGCACTCGCCCAATCGGTGCGGAAGCCACCCGGTTCGACCGATGTTACCCGAATACCCAGCGATGCTACTTCTTTGGATAAAGCTTCGGTAAAACCGCTTAACCCAAATTTAGCCGCCTGATACATCGTCAGACCCGGATTGCCCACTCGCCCACCAATGGAACTGATCTGTAAAATACGCCCGGAACCTTGTTTGCGCATATAAGGCAGCACAACCCGCGTTAGTCCGATGGGGGCGTATAGGTTGGTTTCCAACTGACTGCGAACCTGTTCGTCGGTAAAGGCTTCGGCAGCGCCTGTTATCCCAAATCCGGCATTATTAACGAGTACATCGATACGTCCGAAATGGGTGATAGTAGCTTCTACTGCCGAGGTGATTTGCTGCTTATCCGTGACATCCAGTTGAATCGGATAGAGTTGATCTGGGTATTTTTCGTGTAGATTAGCCAATTGTTCGGGTTGGCGAGCCGTAGCGGCTACATAGTCGCCATGAGCGAGTACAGCTTCGGTCAGGCTCCGTCCGAGCCCGCGTGAACTTCCGGTGATAAACCAAATTTTTGCCATTGTCTTTGTTTGTTAATGAAGGCAAAATTCGGGTGTATTTGGCCGGGTAACTTTGTTGAAACGCTCAAAGTTGGTTTGTTGAAACGCTCATGAAAGAACCTCTATCCTGCCGCTAATTGGATTCGAGAGCGGGCGAATTAGCGGCCCGGTTAAAACCAACGGTATCCCGGTATACCTGTGGTGAAACCGTCGCATGGCGTTTGAAAAAGCGGCTGAAATAGAATTCATCCTCAAAGCCCAGTTCATGCGCAATTTCCTTAATTGATTTAGGTGTCAGGTATAACTCCCGCTTAGCTTCAATCACGATTCGGTCACTAATCAAATCGGTAAGGGTTTTGCTGAAGTAATGCCGGGTGATTTTAGCCAGCGCTTTAGGACTTATGGTCAACAGATCGGCATAGTCGCTGGGTGTATGTTTGCTCCGGAAATACTGCTCGATGGCATCTTTTAACTTCTGAATGACGAAAGGCTCTTTCTGTTCGGCAATAACTACCGTTTCGTCCCGCTCTGGATATTGCGCTAGGGTTAATCTGACAGCCTGAATAAGAATGATTTTCAGGTACGAAATCAACAGTTCGTGCTGAGCCAGTTCGACTTTCTGAATCTCATTCGCCATTTGTTGGGTCAGGAGTTCAAAATAGGTTAGTTCCTCCGCTGTCAACCGCACAAACGGAGGATGATAGCTGTTGTTGAATAGAAAGCCGTTCGCCGAAATCTCGGGATGGTGCCTGAAAATACAGAAAAACTCTGGGTGAAAATGAATAACCCAACCGCTCGCGGGTTCATTCGTTCGAAGCTGAAAGGGCTGGAAGGGCGAAAAAGCCAGTAATACATTGCCAGCGATTGGATACTGAGTAAAATCGGCCGTCAGGTCCACCGTTTGCCCTTTCCACAGAATCAGGCTAAAGTAGTTGAAGCGTTGAATGGAGGAAAAAAGCGAGGAATCGTCGAACGGATAAATACTGAAAGCCAGATTCCCGTTCTGCGGATTGACCATCGTGTAGCGATCATACGTGTGCATGCGAGGGCAACAAAAACGGCTTTACAGATCGTTCACGCTCAGGCAATAGCTGCCCCGATTCTTACGGAGTGGTTTGATCGTTCAAGGCGTTCCGTAACGTGTTGATTTCCTGCTCCAGTTTGGCAATATACGCCGACTGCGAAGCAAAAACATCCTGCATGTCCGCTTCAGTATACCGGGGCGTTATGTGTTGCGGACAGTTCCAGTCGAAGGCGCTGACCCGAAACAACAGCATCCGCTCGGGCGTGTGTTTATACTGGGCAGGGTCCAGTTTAGCAAACAAATCGGGTCGGTCGGCCAGCTCCACAACAGAGGCTTCGGCGTAGATTTTTAACCGTGTCTGTCTGGGATAGTCCATTAAGAAAAGCGACACCTGCGGATGAGTCAGAATATTCCCGACGGAGATGTACTGCTTATTGCCTTTAAAATCGACCAGTCCGAGCGTGTGCGAGTCAAGCACATGAAGGAATCCGGCAGGCCCACCCCGATGTTGAATGTATGGATAGCCGTTTTCGCCGATGGTGGCGAGGTAAAAACTGTCCCGCTGGCTTATAAAGCTTATTTCTGGTCGGCCAAGACCATCGACATACACCGCCTTTTCGAAGCGGGCATAGGCATCCCGACTACCATATTTCTCCTGGAGTTTTCGCACGCTGTCGGTAAAGGCAAGGGATGCATAGTTCTTCGCCATGGTATTTTGCTCAGTGTAAAGGCTTGACGAAATATATTGGCTAATTCTTAGCGAAGCTTACGATCACTTTCGTTAATCGGTGCATCATTGATACTGGCAAATCGTTTGCGCATCAGACCGTTGTCATCAAACTCCCACAATTCATTGCCGTAGCTTCGGAACCACTGACCAGTTGTGTCGCGCCATTCATATTCAAAGCGGACAGCCATTCGATTTTCACGAAAGCCCCACAACTCTTTTTTTAGCTTATAGTCAAGTTCCTTTGCCCATTTGCGGGTCAGAAATGCTTTTACCTCATCCCGGCCGTTGATAAACTCGGTTCGGTTTCGCCACTCCGTATCGACCGTATAGGCCAAACTGACGGTTTCGGGGTCGCGGGTGTTCCAGGCATCCTCGGCCATTTGTACTTTCTGAAGGGCTGTTTCGAGGGTAAACGGGGGGATAGGTGGCCGTTTTTCCTGATCGGACTTCGGTTGGTTGAGTACATCGTCCCACATAGTATCGCCACAGGCATCGATGGCAAATGGACGGCCATCATTAAAAAAATCGTTAAACGGGTTCATCGTATTTTGGGTTTTGAATTGGTTAATTACCGAGCCAATTACATTGATCATTGGCCCGGTAAATGGAAGTTTCAACTAGGCAGCTGCCAGTTCGGGCGCTGCTGGAAAGTCGATGGGAATGTTGGTTAGGTTATGTAGGTAGTTCATAATGATCTTATCCGCAATGGCTACTATCACATCCACGAGCGATTCATCGGTATACCCAGCGGCATAAAACGCATCCAATACGCTGTCGTCATGTAGGTGACCTTGTTGCTGAGTGATGGCCTGGGTTAAGCGGGCGAGTGCGTCGTATTTTGAACTGAACGAAGCTGAGCCACCTCGAACTTCCAGTATCTGATCGTTCGTAAATCCATTTAACTTACCCAGCGCAGTATGGGCTGCCAGACAATAGTTACAGCCATTGATCTGGCTAACAACCAGATTGATAATTTCTTTCTCTCGTTTGTTGAGCGACGATTTTGCCTGCTGAAGCTGAAGGTAACTTTCCAGCGCGTTGTTTGAATAAGCAATTGTGGCATACAAGTTGGGTACAAAACCCAGTCCTGCCTGTAATTTGTCGAAAATGGCCTGATTGCCGGCTGATACCTGACTGCGTGTTGGTACGTCGAATGTTTTCATGTTTTCTGCTATTGTATTGAATAAATGTCCATCGTCGGAGGCTACCCATTAGCAACCTGCGATTGATGAGACAAAAATGGGGTATTCAATAGCCGAAAAGAATGGAGAATCAACGCATTGACATGGACACTTTTTCTGCTAAATACGCAGACCATAAGCAATCAGATAAATCATAGAAGTTATTCGAGTTCGTCAACTTACAGCGTCTTACACAGTTAGAGTGAGGGAAGATTCTCAAATCTGCCCTTGGTGAGGTTTCTCAAAACCGAGCCAGATATACCGTTCGGTTTTGAGAAACCTCACATGGCAGGTTGTAAGAACCTGCCACCACGAACGCAAACACCTTCTAACCATCTGTGTTGTATCATTTGCCAGTTACCAGTTTGCCAGAAGTGGAACGCAGGTAAAGAGTGGCAATTTCTTTGGCGATCTGTTCGGGGAGCGCCTGCTCGCTATTGGTTAGCACGATGACCGCCAGCCCGGCCTGTGGAAAACGGGCGTACTCCGTTCGGAAACCAGGGAGTGAACCTCCATGATGAATCCAGGATGTACCCATCAGCGTATCGACTCGCCAGCCCAGGCCATACGGGTAAGGCGTCCCATCTTTCAGGACGAAGGGCTTCAGCATTTCTTTCTGACTGGCCTCGGTCAGGATTTTCGTTGTGCCTAGCGCGGCTTCCCATTTGGCTAAATCCAGTACGGTCGACAGAAAGGCCCCGCTCGGGCGTAAGGCGCGGTAAGGAATAGCGCGGTGCAGATGATCTTTTTCCCACTCATAGCCGTCTACCCGATTCGGTACCACTTCGCTCAGGGTTGTCGTGCGGGTAGCAGTCAGACCAGCCGGTTTGAAAATCCGATCTTTCAGAAACGTTGACCAGGGTTGCCCCGATACTTTGCGAATAATATCGGCCAGCGCAAAATAACCGACGTTGCAATATTGCCATTTGGTGCCAATAGGAAACTGGAGTGGCAACGGGAAAGCCGATTGAACGACTACCGAATCGGGCTGAATTTTAGTGGGGTCAAAAGCGGGGGCTTCCCGAACGATGCCCGACGTATGCGAAAGCAGGTGACGCAACGTGATACCTTGCCAGGTCTGTGGAGCCTGTGGGTAGTAGGTATGGATGTCATCATCGAGCGAGAGTTTTCCTTCCTGCGCTAAAATCAGAATGCCCGATGCGATAAACTGTTTACTGACCGACGCGATAGCATAGACGCTTTGCGGAGTAGCGGGTACGTTTAGTTCGACATTTGCCAGTCCATACCCTTTGCTCAGGACGACTGCTCCCTGCCGAACCACCGCAATCGAAATGCCCGGAATGTGTTTGGTTCGCATGTGACTCTGAACAATGGCATCGACACTATCGGCTGGAACTGAACTGGCTGTTTGGGCCCAACTGGTCTGTATCAGGAAAAGTAAAGCGAGTAAACCACCAAAGCGGCTTTTGTGTGACAAGTTCATAGAATGAGAGGAAGTTATAAGCGTGACTAGATAACGTTACTGGATAATGAATCATGGAAAATGTGCTTTGACGCTTATTCCTGATTTCTATGTATTCGTTCGATCAGATTAAAAAAAAGCTGCGCGGCTGGTTCAATCAGTTCGTCGTTGAAATCATAATCGTCGTTATGGAGGGCAGGCGAATTTACACCCGCTCCGATGCCAAACATGGCTCCTTTGTAACGTTGCGTGAACAACCCAAAATCTTCGCCCCATTTGAACGGCTCCTGTTTTTCGAGGAAGGGATAGCCTAACCTGTGGGCACTTTGTTTGATCTGTTCAAATGTTTTCGGGTCGTTTTCATTGGCAAAGAATGCTTCGGTGTAAGTCGTTTGCGTGTCGATACCGCTTCCGGCTGTTAGGGCTAGCAATACCGATTCTAACTGATTCGTTAGCCATTCCATTTTAAGAGCCGTACGTGTCCGAAGGGTCAGATGAACTTCGCCATACCCCGCTGAAATCCCGTATGATTTTTCGCCCATTGTCGTATGAACGGGTGTGATAAGCGTAAACTCATCGGAAGCGGGATCCGGGTTTTGCAACGTTCTGGCTTTAAGCATGAATTCCGCCATTACATACGCTGGATTGATGCCTTTTTCGGGTTCGGCCGAGTGAGAAACCTTCCCGGTAAACGCCACAATCATACTAAGCACCGATGCCGTAAACGGCCCCGATTTGCAGACAATAACGCCTTGTTCATAGCCCGGCAGATTATGGAGGGCAAAGACCTGGTCGGGTTGGATGGTTGCAAAAAGGGGATCGTTAATTACGGCCTGAGCACCCTGCCCGGTTTCCTCGGCCGGCTGAAAAAGCAAGTAAACGGCTCCGCTGGTAACGGGCTTTTCATCCAGTAAAGCCGCTACTCTTGCCAGAATAGCCGTGTGGCCATCGTGCCCACATTTGTGCGAAACGCCCGCAATCTGCGACCGATGGGCGAATCTATTGACTTCCTGAATAGGCAGCGCATCGGTGTCGGCCCGAATGAGTGTGACGGCCCCCGTTTTGGCAGTTCCATATTGCAAAAGCAGTCCTGTACCACCTATGTCGTGCAGGGCATCTGGATGAAACTGACTCACAAACGTTTTGATGCGTTGTTGGGTCTGTACTTCCTGGCCGGACACTTCAGGGAACTGGTGCAATTCGCGTCGGAATTGGGTGAACCGATCCGTATTGGGTGTAGACATAGCTGCGAAATTAGTGCTTAAGCCACTCCCGAAAGCTGGTGGGTCGATGATCGATCAGACTGTAATAAACACCTAATACCGTGTTGATTAGTAGGCAGATAACAACCGTCACGACCTGACCTCTTAGGCTCTTCATTGGAATGGCCATCCCAAACATGACCAGCCAGACAATGGTCATTAATACAGCAATTACTATTTTCTTAAATCTTTTCATTAAAAGTAGCTTATATATCAGATTGCATGCTACTAAGCTTGATGTTTAGTCGGCTTATAAAATCACACCAGACTATTTTGTATTCTGTATTGATTAGTTATACTTTTACACGATTATGTGTAAATATTTTGTTTTGTTTGTTGCTATAATAGCCCAATGTACAAAAATATTTGGGCAAACGGGTTGGGTATCAGGCCATATTAAGCTAATTAACAGTGATTCACTACAAGGAGAAGTGTTCAATAAAGAATGGGATACTTCCCCCTCATATATTACGTTTCGCTACTTATCTGGTGAAAAGATTCGCATAAATGTAAAAGAAATAAAGGCTGTATATTTTCCACTAACCCAGGAATTATATGAACAACATACCCCGTTGTTAGAAACTTCTTCGAATGATGTAAACTTATTAAGCTATAGTGAAACACTACGCTTTGAACGGGATACCATTTTAGCCCAAAGGATAGTTTCAGGACCAATCAATCTTTATCGTTATAAGTCTTCTACCGGCCGAGTGCACTTACTGATTCAGAGTCAAGCGGATACTTTGCAGGATTTAGTGTATCGGCGATATCTATATAATGGAACAAATACGGTAAAAGAGATACCATTGTTCAAATATCAGCTTAATCGTTTACTGGTCAATAATCCCTTCCTTGTGTCAAAAATTCCACAACTTGATTTTGATGAAACAGCGATTACAAAGCTTATTGTGGCCTATAATCATTCTAAAAATGGCTTACCAGAATCTATAAAACCAATTAAAAAGCCTCTCCTAGTCGAAATAGGGATGGTTTTTGGTCTCTCTGTAACGAAAATGCAGTATAGGTACTTAGATTTAAAGGTAAACTTCCCCGTTGGAATCAATCCCTACTTAGGTATATTTGCCAATATCCCCTTAGCCCGTAATCGCCAACAATGGTCGTTTTACAATGAATTAGCAGGCAAGTTTTACCACGGCAATACCACAGCTCCTTTCTATAATTCAAATACTTCATCTATTGTCTACAACCCAATTCAGATTGCCCTTGGTTATGTAAAGTTAATTACCACTATTCGATGGCAAACCCCTAAAAAACATGTCGTGCGTCCATTTTTGACGGCTGGTTTTACAAATGGGCTTGCACTTCGATTAAAAAGCGATTTTGCAATCGCAGGTGATCGGCATTATGAATTGGGTTTTATAGCGAGCGCTGGTTTGCATTGGAACAAGTGGTCTGTGGAAGCACGATATGAGCGCAGTAACGGTACTGCAAATGCTTTATACGTTTCCTCTCCAACAAACTCCATGTATGGGTTAATGGCTTACTGCTTTTAATATTCCTACCGGCTTCCTGAATACTTGGCGGGAGCACTATTTTTCGGAATGCTTTTCTGGATGAATTTCCGCAGGTTCTCGTTGCTGGTGGCCAGGTCTTCTTTGCGGAGGTACATCATGTGGCCGCTCCGGTAGCCTTCCCAATCCATCCGGTCTTTCAGCTTGCCGCTGGCGTCAATTTGCCACATGCTGTATTTGGCATTGAAGTAATCACAGGCTCCGTCATAATAGCCCGACTGTACCAACAGATGCAGATACGGATTCTGGTTCATGGCCTGACGCAGATTTTCGCCTGTGTGATTGTTGGTATTGTCCCACGGAAAGGTAGGGCCAAACATGTAGTATTTCAGGTCCGTTTTGTAGTTCAACTCGTCGCGCATGAACATATTGATGGCGGGCGTGAATGAGTGCAGCCAGGACGTCAGTTCGGAATTGTACTCAGGACTAACCCCCGCATCCTTGCTATCGAGACCCAGGTAGCGCGAATCCAGTCGCCCGACGGTTTGGCCCCGGCCCCGTAATAATTCTTTCCAGAAGAAGTTCGTTGGTACGTCCAGATTCTGTTGTAATACAGCCGTTTCCGACAAACCGGAATAACGGGCCACTTTAGCGGCAATGTCTTTACGTTTCTGGTCGCTGATGGAACCGCCCAGAGCCAGTGCAGGCAGGTACTCCTGAATGGTGAATGTTTCGACTTCGGGCAGCAGATCAGTTAAATCTTTTTTCTGCAAATCGGCAGGTAAGGCTTTATGATACCAGGCTGTGGCCGTAAAATAGGGTAGTTTCAAAACACCCTGGGCCGGTCCATCCCGCTCGATGCCCAGGCTCGTGGGCGAAACCAGAATCACACCGTTCAGATACATCCAGTGGGCGTTCTGCAATTCCAGCGCCAACCCCGACACGCGTGTAGTACCGTAGCTTTCGCCAATCAGGTACTTAGGCGAAGCCCAGCGATTATACCGACTCACGAAGGTATTGATCCAGTCGGCCAGGTATTTGATGTCGGCATTAACGCCAAAGAATAGCTTAGCCGCCGGAACATCTTTATTGACGGGTCGAGAAAAGCCCGTATTGACCGGATCGACGTATACAATGTCGGCTACGTCCAATATCGAATGAGGGTTGTCTTTGATACCATAAGGCTGAACGGGATAGCCTTCATCATCGACTTTCAGAATACGGGGACCTGTATACCCAATCATCATCCAGACCGATGCTGTACCGGGGCCTCCGTTGAACGAAATGACGAGGGGGCGGCTGGCCCGGTCAGTTACATCGGAGCGCTCGAAATACGTAAAAAACACCCCGGCCACAGGTTTACCTTCTTCGTCCCAAACGGGAATGGTGCCTGCGGTGGCTTTGTACGGCACACGTTGCCCTTTGATGGTTACCTGTCCATTGGTTACCACCTGTGAGTCGATATTCAGGGTACGGGAGGCTGGTTTGTCGTCTTTGGGTTTTGGCGTTTCAGTCGTTGTCGGCTTTTGCGCATGGGTGTGTATCAGGCTGGAAAAGGCAATGAGCAACGGCAGGAAGAAGTGTTTCATGAGTACGGAATTGGTAATGAGTGAAGCGGATACGCTGTCGTAAGACTGAATCCTATTTTTTGACCGAATATAGTTAGAATGCCCCTAAAATAGGCGCTTAGGCGTTTATTCGAAAGCGACTGCTTAAGGTGAAATCTAAACAGGGAGTATAATGTGCTGTCAGATTCTTCAATCTGACAAGTTAGGTTTCTCAAAACCTAACGATGCAATAGGTACTCTGAGAGGCAATAGAAAATTTTGATATTTTGGAAAAGAATAGAGTAAAAGTTGGATTTAATTAAATGAGATGATCGAAGCCATCTATTTTTCTGTATTTTGGTCCATTCGCCAAGCAAACTACCATGAAAAAACTCTTCCTGTGCTGCGTACTAGCCAGTTTTGGGGCTTCGGCCCAGTCGCTCTCTAAGCCCGAGCAAAGCATCATTGCCTCTGTAAAAAAGAATATGCCCGCAACCGAAGCATTTCTGGAAAAAGTGGTCAACATCAACAGCGGCACTCTGAATAAAGAAGGGGTTCGGCAGGTCGGTAAGCTGATGTCCGACGAATTTGATAAGCTGGGGTTTAAAACCGAATGGGTTACCTTACCCGACTCGCTGAATCGGGCGGGACATCTGGTGGCTACCCGGCAGGGGAAAAAAGGCAAAAAGCTTTTCCTGATCGGGCACCTGGATACGGTTTTTGAAAAGAGTCTGCCGATGGAGCCTTATACGCGGGTCAACGATTCGACGATAGCTGGGCAGGGTGTCAACGATATGAAAGGGGGCGATGTGGTGGTGATTGCCGCTTTGAAAGCTCTGCACGAACAGAAATTGCTGGATGATACATCCATTACCATTTATTTCACGGGCGATGAAGAAAGCTCAGGTGGTCCCGAAAGTCGGCGGGATTTTATTGAGCGAGCCCGCCAATGTGATGTAGCCCTCGGGTTCGAAAGTGCACAAGGCTTGCGCTACGTAACTACCGGGCGTCGTGGGGCCAGTGGCTGGACATTGAACGTAAAAGCACGTTCAGGCCATTCATCGCGGATTTTCAGCGATCTGGGTTACGGAGCTATCTATGAGGCCGCCCGTATTCTGACGGAGTTTCGACGGACATTAGGGCAGGAGCAATACCTGACATTTAACCCCGGCCTGATCGTGGGTGGAGCCGAGGTGAAGTACGACGAAAAAACAGCTAAAGCGGTTGTTGATGGTAAAACGAACATCGTGGCCGGAACAGCACTGGTGAAAGGAGATTTACGATTTCTGACTGAAGCTCAGAAGGAAAAAGCGCGGGCTAAAATGCGTGAAATCGTAGACAAAAGCCTGCCCCTGACCAAAGCAACGATTTCCTTTACCGATGGTATTCCGGGTATGGAGCCGACCGCTGCTAATGACGAATTACGGAAACAGGTCGATAAAATCAGTCGGGATATGGGCATTGGCCCGGTTGAAGCCTTCGACCCCGGTGCCCGTGGCGCGGGGGATATTTCCTTTGTGGCTCAATACATGCCTTGCCTGGATGGGTTGGGTGCATCGGGTAAGGGCGCTCATAGCATCGAAGAGACCATGAATAGCAAGGAGTTTCCATTGCTGATTCAGCGAGCAGCGGTGATGATCTACCGTATGACCCGCTAATAAGATAACAGATCGAAGAATCTGACTCCACAGGAATACGGGAGAAGCTCTTCTCCGACCTCATAAACTTGGGGCTTGCTGACCATTCCGTTTGGTTATCGGCATCACTATTTATCATGCAAAGGACCGGGACAGGGCCGCTACATTTGTCCTGATGTCCTGTTTGCGTAACGCGGGTGAGAACCCGCCATTTTTAATCAATATCGCGGGTTCCCACCCGCGTTACGCAAACAAGACTGCACTTTGTTCATAAAGAGATGATAACGACAGATATTTGCATTATTGGGGCCGGGCCGGTGGGTCTGTTTGCCGTTTTTGAAGCAGGATTACTAAAAATGCGCTGCCACCTGATCGATGCGCTGCCACAGGTGGGTGGACAGCTTTCTGAAATCTATCCACAAAAGCCGATCTACGATATTCCGGGCTATCCGGAAGTAAAAGCGCAAACGCTGGTCGATAACCTGATGGATCAGATTGCGCCCTTCAAACCGGGCTTCACGCTGGGCGAACGAGTAGAGTCCCTGGAAAAGCAGGATGATGGCTCGTATGTGATTACTACCAACGAAGGGACAGCCGTTCATTGTCAGGTCGTTGTAATTGCCGGTGGATTGGGTTGTTTTGAACCACGCAAACCCGAAATTACCAACCTGGAGCAGTTTGAAGGCAAAGGCGTTGCCTACATGGTGAAAAACCCGGAGCTATTTCGCGATCGTCGGGTAGTCCTAGCCGGTGGGGGAGACTCCGCTCTCGACTGGACGATCTTTCTGGCCGATATTGCGCAGGAGGTTACGCTCATTCACCGGAGCGATTCATTTCGGGGAGCGCCCGATTCGGCCGAAAAAGTCGTTGAACTGGCTCGTCAGGGACGCATCAAACTCCTGCTTCAATCGAACATCACGAGTATACAGGGCAATGGACATTTGAAAGAGGTGAGTGTTACGGCCAAAGATAAGTCGGTGCAGATACTGGCTGCTGATCACCTGATTCCGCTATTCGGTTTAACCCCAAAACTTGGCCCTATTGCCGACTGGGGATTGCATATCGACAAATCGGCTATCAGCGTCAATACGGTTGATTACTCGACCAATGTTGAACGCATCTACGCCATTGGTGATATCAATACCTATCCGGGTAAGCTCAAACTGATTCTCTGTGGTTTTCACGAGGCCGCGTTGATGTGTCAGAGTGCGTTCCAGTATGTGTATCCGAACCAAAAGCTAAGTTTCAAATACACGACCGTAAACGGTGTACCTACTTTTTAAATGGTTATTCGTTTTAGTGGTAGACGATAAGTGACAACGAATGACTACGAAATACGATGATTACATTCACAATAGAAGACCGCGACGGAACGCGGCAGGCGCTCGAAATACCAGAAGGTATTAACCTGAGTTTGATGGAAGTGCTGAAAGCATCGGACTACAACATTTTGGCAACGTGTGGGGGTATGGCCTTGTGCGCTACCTGTCATGTTCAGGTGCTCGAAGGGCTCGATGCCCTACCTCCGGCGCAGGATGCTGAGCTGGATATGCTCGATACGTTACCCAACGCTGAATCAGATAGTCGGCTGGCCTGCCAGATCCGGGTCAATGAAACGCTGGAAGGAGCCCTTTTCGCCATCCGTGGAGAGGACCACTAGCTCTCAAATGAAACTTTATGCATGAGTTTTGACGGGCTTCCTGCTTTACGAGGCATAAACCTATTTTTTTTCATTTGTTGTATGCTTAATAATCGTTACGTCAGAGCCATTTTTTTCACGGGGCTACTGGTTGCACTCATCGTTCAGGTCAAATCAACGTTTGGTTTTGCGCCCAAACGCGAATTTTATCAACTGAAAATCTACCACCTGAAAGATAGTCCGCAGAAAGACAGGCTGGAGAGTTACCTCAAACAGGCTTATTTACCGGCATTGCATCGGGCGGGTATTGGCAAAGTAGGTGTATTTAAGTCCGCTACTGAAGCCGATTCACTGATTTATGTGCTTATTCCGTTTAAGTCGGTCGATCAATTTATGGGCCTTTCGGAAACGCTCGCCAAAGATAAACAGTACGCAACCGACGCACAGGATTATATCAACGCGGAATACAATAACCCCGCCTACAAAAATTTTGAATCGATTTTGATGCAGGCGTTTGCGGGTATGCCGAGCCTGATTGCCCCGACATTGACGGCTGGCCCAGCAGAGCGTATTTACGAATTGCGCCGATACGAAGCGGCCACGGAGAAACTGCACGAAGCGAAAATTGCGCAGTTCAACAACGGCGAACTCGATATTTTCAAGCGGCTCGGATTCAACACAGTATTTTGCGGACAGGTAAAGGCCGGTAGTAAATTACCCAGCCTGATGTACATGACGTCGTTTGAGAGTAAAACCGAACGCGATGCGCATTGGAAAGCCTTCAGTGCCGATCCCGGCTGGAAAGCCCTGAATGCAAAACCCGAATACGCTCATAACTTTCTTCGGGCTGACATTTACCTGCTCCACCCAACTGCCTATTCGGAGATTTAATTGAAATCGGTGGTATTGTTTGGCAACCAGTCGAATACGTGTAAAATCATGGATATTCAGGTAGGATAATTATTTTTACGCATAACCTGAACGCTCATGAAAAAACGTTTACGCTGGTTGCTTCCCATCGTACTGATTGTTATCGTCTACCTGATTCCGGTTTCGAAAAAAGATGCTGCCGAACTGTATGATGGCGTAGATAAACAGCCCATCAATGGCCTGACCGCCTTCCGAAAACTACCCACCAAAACAAGGCACACCCAAGGCTACGACTGGACGTATCTGGTACTCGGGAATGGCCCTAAAACCATTCTCTTTTTGCATGGTATGACGGGCGGCTACGATTTCTGGTGGCAGCAGATGAACGCCTTTAGCCATGATTATCGGGTTGTGAGCATGACATATCCCCCGGTTGATAACCTGTCGGACTTGGGTAAAGGCGTTATATCGATTCTCGACAAAGAGAAAATTGATTCAGTGATTGTAGTAGGGAGTTCGTTGGGAGGTTATCTGACGCAGTATTTGCTCGCTACCTATCCGCAACGGGTCGAAAAAGCTGTGTTGGGAAATACATTCCCGAAAAATGACATCTATGAAGAGGCCAACCATACCAAAGTAGCCGTAGCCAAATGGTTGCCCGAATGGGCAGTTATGAATGCGCTGCGTGGTAATCTGGTCAACCAGGTTATCCCGGCTTCCGAAAATAATCCACTGGCGAAGGCACAACTGCTCGAAAATACATACGGCCGGATGTCGAAAGCACAGTTTCTGGCCCGTTACCAGTGTGTAATTGATAAATTTCAGCCCATCGACGGGAAACAAACGAAGGTGCCTTTGCTCATTCTGGAATCGGACAACGATCCACTCATTCTACTCCAGCTTCGAACTCAGTTGAAGCAGTATTACACAACCGCCCAGGTGCATACCTTTCACCAGAAAGGCCATTTCCCGTACCTGAATGCAGCCAAAGAATACAATACTGTGCTAGGCAACTTTCTCAGATTAAAGAGCGAATGAGTGAAAGAGTGAAGAATTACTTGCGACAGCATGTTCGCTCTTTCACTCTTTCGCTCTTTCACTCTTTATCACAGCGACCCGCGCCGGATCATGTAGAATGGGTTTTTTACCTTGATTCGCTTGTTGTCGAGCAGGAGGGAAGCCGCTGTATAGCCCATGGCTTCGAAGTCAGTGGTGATAACTGTAATATTCAGAAGCTCCTTGAGAGTCGTCTCATTAAACGAAATGATACCAATCTCGTGCCCTAGTTCATAGGGCGACTGGCGCACTTTTTTTACTAGCTCTGACAGGTCCGTTTCTTCAATTACCACATAAGCCGTGCCTTCCTGTAGGTTCTCCTGTAGGGCATTCTCTTTGATGCCGAACTCTTTGTTGTAATTGACGCAGAACGAGCGAAAGCCATGCGCAATTTCGGTTGGATAGTTGCCATCGCCGGGTAGGATAAGTACCAGACGGTTGTACTTCATTAGCAGATCCTGGGCGTTTTCGAGCGACTCGCAGATGTCTTTGTCGAAATTCTGGTAAACACTCAGCCGGGGTTCGGTCAGCTCCTGAACATCCTTATCAAGCAAAATCAATTCATTCGCCGGAATGGATTCCAACGTTTCCATATAGTTCGCCTTGTCCAGATCCTGCGTGAAATGGGGCATCACCACGTAGTAGTTGTACTTGCCCAGATTCTTCTCAATAATTTCCTTAAAGTGATAGGCACTGTAATGGTGAATTTGCAGGTCGACCGTCGCTTTGTCGCCCAGCGCTTTCAGGAATGCGTAATAGATGATCTTCTTATAGGAACTAAGCTTATTGAAAATGAGCAGGATTTTGAGTTTGGGTTCCGCTTGCGACTGCACGTAATACCCTTTCCCCTGCACCGATGTGATGTATCCCTGCTCCCGAAGTTCGCGGTAGGCTTTTTCGACGGTATCGCGGGCCAGATAGTATTCTACACTCAACTCGCTGATGGAAGGCAACTGCTCGTTATTTTTCAGGACGCCCCGTTCGATGTCGGTAATCACTGACTGGACAATCTGCTTATACTTTGGGGTCTTGTCTTTCGGGTTAAACTGAAGTTTATAAACAGGTGCCGATGGATTATGATACATATCGACAAAGCTGTCGTATGCCTGCCGTCTGGCCTGGGCTGAGGGAGATTCCTTCGCTACCATAACAAGTAAGGTTTATGGATTATTCTGTGGTTTAGGCAAGTGACTGCCAGTAATTGGCCATAAATAGCATGGATAAGCTTCCAAAAAAGAATAGACATAAAGAAAGAATTATCTGACTTTTTTTATGCAAACGTTGTCGGCAACGTTACCGAGCTTGCACAAGGGAATGGTTTTGTTGTAAAAAAACGGTTTTTGTTGTCTTGAACGCATTCATAACGGATCAATTTGTTCTGAATTAAAAAGTACAGAAGTTGTATTTAACTACGATTGCGCCCATTGCATTAGACGATGCCGACGCGATTGCCTTTGACACACAAGCTAAGGTAACGGATTCCTGTGGGTGTTTGTACAGGAAACGTTTTAAAACGACTCCAATGCATTAAGTTTGTTGTCTTTGTTAAAAAAGTCATATAAAAGGAGAGTACAGGAGAGACAACATCGTTACATACGGTATTTTTGTTGAAAATACGGTTCAGATCAGTCTATGAAAGTTGGCTTATTTATCCCCTGCTACATCGATCAGTTTTACCCGAAAGTAGCCATTGCCACACTGAAACTCCTGCAAAACGTTGGTTGTGAAGTTGATTATCCCCTGCAACAAACCTGTTGTGGTCAGCCAATGGCCAATTCCGGGTACGAGCATCTGACGGGTGGCTGCAATGAAAATTTTGTGCGCAACTTTTCGGGCTATGACTACATCGTTTCGCCGTCGGGAAGTTGTACGTTGCATATCAAACACCACCTGCATGCATCGAACGAATCAGAAGCATCGTCTATTCGGTCCCGTATTTATGAACTGACCGAGTTTTTGACGGATGTAGTGAAGGTTTCTTCACTGAAAGCTACGTTTCCGTATCGGGTAGGGCTTCACCAGAGTTGTCATGGGCAGCGTGGATTGCACCTGGCGCAAATGTCGGAACTGATGGCGCCCCCGTTTTCCAAACCAGCGCAACTGCTCAATCTGGTCGATGGGCTCGACCTGGTGCAACTGGATCGACGTGATGAGTGCTGCGGTTTCGGTGGAACATTCTGTGTAACGGAAGAAGCCGTATCGGCTAAAATGGGTAAGGATCGCGTAGCCGACCATCTTCGACATGGGGTCAACTACATTACCGGAGTCGATGTATCCTGCCTGATGCATCTGGAAGGTATTCTGAAGCGGGCTAATTCCGCCGTTCAGGTCAAACACATCGCAGAGATTTTAACAGCAACGGTATAATCATGAATCAGCTAAATTTAGATCACGCCAGTGCCGCTGTTGCGTTCAATAAAGATGAGCCTCGGGTCGACTGGCACGATGAAACGCTCTGGTTTGTACGGACCAAACGTGACCGGGCGGCTGCTCAGTTACCCGAATGGGAGCAGTTGCGGGAAGCCGCTTCGCAGATCAAAAATCATGTGCTGTCGAATATGCACGATCTGCTGGCGCAGTTTGAGGAGAATGCTAAACGGAATGGTATTACCGTGCACTGGGCCGAAAATGCCGATGAGCATAATGCGATTATCCATAAACTGATTCAGGATGCGGGCGTTACCCGGATGGTGAAATCGAAGTCGATGCTGACCGAAGAGTGTCATCTGAACGACTACCTGACCCGGCATGGTATCGAAGTGATCGACAGCGACTTAGGCGAGCGCATTGTGCAGATGCGTAAAGAGCCACCTTCGCACATTGTACTGCCCGCTATTCACCTGAAAAAGAGTGATGTGGGCGAAACGTTTCATGAACACCTTGGCACTGAAAAAGGCGCTACGGATCCGCAATACCTGACCGAAGCGGCACGTCAACACCTGCGCGATACATTTCTGACCCGGAAAGTGGCCCTTACGGGAGTCAACTTTGCGATTGCGGAAACAGGTGGGTTTGTGGTCTGCACCAACGAGGGAAATGCCGATATGGGCGCGCATCTGGCCGATGTACACATTGCCGCGATGGGATTTGAGAAGATCATCCCACGAGCCGAACATCTGGGCGTATTTCTGCGGTTGCTGGCACGCTCAGCCACCGGACAACCAATCACCACCTTTTCGAGTCATTTTCACCGCCCCCGGCCCGGCCAGGAAATGCATATTGTGATTGTCGATAACGGGCGTAGTCGGCAGCTTGGTCGCCCTGATTTTCGGAATTCGCTGAAGTGCATCCGGTGTGCGGCTTGCCTGAATACCTGTCCAGTGTACCGACGGTCGGGCGGGCATAGTTATCACAGTGCCATTGCCGGGCCCATCGGGTCTATCCTGGCTCCGAATCTGGACATGAAATTAAACGCCGACCTGCCCTTTGCCTCAACGCTCTGTGGTTCCTGCTCCAACGTCTGTCCGGTGAAAATCGATATCCACGACCAGTTGTACAAATGGCGGCAGGTATTAATGAAAGAAGGGTACGGACCCGGTGGCAAAACCGCAGCCATGAAAGCGATGGCTACGGTGCTTGAGTCGCCCAGTCTGTACCGGATGGCCGGGAAAATAGGACGGGGCGTATTGCGATTTACCCCTGTACTGGCCGAAAATCGATTCAATCCCTGGTACAATCAGCGCGAAATGCCCGAACCTCCCGCCGAGAGCTTCCGCGATTGGTACATCAATAACAAGAAAGCATGACCTCCCGCGAAAAAATTCTGGCGAATATTAAGGCCAATCAGCCCGATTTACGCCCATTGCCTGAGCAGTATACGTTTGTTTCAAGCTTTCCTGACCTGACGAAACAGTTCATCGATGTACTCACATTTGTGGGAGGAAGGGCACTGGTTGTGCCTGATTATGCCGCTATCAGGGCTGATTTACAGGCTCAATACCCTAATCTGACAAGTGTTGCTACGACCATCCCCGAACTGGCTGACCTGGCCGACCGAACGATGGACGTATCGGACCCGCACGAACTGGCCGATTTGAATCTGGCGATTATTGAGGGGCCAATCGCGGTTGCCGAAAATGCGGCTATCTGGGTCGATGAGCAGCAACTGCCACAGCGTGTAGCCCCTATGATTACGCAATACCTGGTAATCGTGATTCGGCAATCGACGCTGGTGCCCAACATGCATGATGCCTATAAGCAATTAAAAGTCGATACGACCGGCTTCGGCACATTTATCTGCGGGCCTTCTAAAACGGCCGATATTGAACAAAGCCTGGTGATTGGTGCTCACGGTGCCCGTTCCCTAACAGTTTATCTGTTACCGTAAAAGATTAAGAAGTTGGTTGACTTCGTGAGGTCAGGTTCTTAAACCTGACGCGTTCGGTTTTGAGAAACCGAACGGTTCGTCTGGCTTGGTTTCTCAAACCGAGCGAAGGGCCGATTTGAGAATCGGCCCTCACCCTATCTAGGTAAAACCCAGTAAGGTGATCAAATCAAAGGACTTCTAAGTGGCGAATTGGTAGATAGGTCCACCTCGTTTCTTTATGTACTATCTACAGATTCATTCAGTCTGGCTCACCTTCTCTTTCCGAAATTATTAAACGCTCGGTCAGTGACGTTGCCGTTTTCAAGCTATGCCTTCATTTACGTTACGAATTACTTTTCTGTTACTTTGTTCGACATTTGCCTTTGCTCAGCGCCCAAAAACAGAACACCAAATCTGGATTCGGGGTACGTTTGTCGATGAAGCCAGTAAGCCGATTGCCTTCGCATCTATTGCCTTATATCAGGCATCGGGTACAACGCCTATTTCGGGAGTAGTTGCTGACGAAGCTGGAACGTTTGCTTTACAGGTCAAACCAGGACATTACAAGCTGAAAGCCAGTGCCGTTTCCTATCAGGAAAAAGTTATTGACGACCTTCACGTTACGACCCAGGATGTACAACTTGGCGTATCGGTGATGAAGTCCAGCGCGAAAAAGCTGGAGGAAGTTGTCGTGGTTGGCGAGAAAAGTCAGATGGAGTTGTCGCTTGACAAACGAATTTTCAACGTTGGCAAGGACTTGGCAAATGCAGGTGGAACGGCGTCGGATATTCTCAAAAATATACCGTCTGTAGCCGTAGATGGTGAAGGGAACGTCAGTCTGCGGGGAAGCAATAGTGTTCGGATTCTGATCGATGGAAAACCGTCTGGGTTGGTCAGCCTCAAGGGGGGAGCAGGCCTGCAGCAATTGCAGGGCAGTATGGTTGAGCGGGTTGAGGTAATTACTAACCCATCGGCCCGATACGAAGCCGAAGGTATGGGCGGCATCATTAACATCGTTTTGAAGAAAGAACGAAAGGAAGGCTTTAACGGCTCGTTCGATGTGATAACTGGCTATCCGGCCAATTTTGGAGCTGCTGCCAACGTCAACTATCGACGTAAAAACCTGAATTTCTTTATCAATTACACGGCTTCGTACCGAAATACGCCGGGTCGAAATTCCATTTATCAGGAAGTGTACCGAAACGATTCAACCTTCATTTCGCAGCAAAATTCGACCAGTCAGTTGAAAGGGCAGAACAACAACGCTCGCGCCGGTATCGACTATTATTTCAATCCTAAAAGCATTCTGACGGCGGCTTACACCTGGCGCATCAGTAAGGGGAAACGCTTCTCCGACATTCATTATCTGGATTATGTGAGTACGCTGGCTAATCCGAAGGGAATCACCAACCGGACACAGGATGAAACCGAAACCGAGCCTAACTCCGAATACACCGTTAGTTATAAAAAGACGTTTGCGCGGGAAGGACATGAACTCACGGCGGATGTTCGGTATCTGGACAATTGGGAGAAATCGGACCAGTATTTTACCCAACAGACGTTTCTGCCCAATGGTGCTCCATCAGGCATTCCGAATATCCTGCAACGGGCCGTCAATGACGAAACGGAAAAGCAGTTTCTGGTGCAGATCGATTATGTGCGCCCGTTCCGGAAAGATGGCAAAATAGAAGGTGGTTTGCGGAGTAGTACGCGTAACATGACGAACGATTACACTGTTACGCAGCAGAACTCGGATGGAAGCTGGTTCGCACTACCGAATCTGACCAACGATTTTCTGTACCAGGAAAAGATTAACGCTCTATACGGAATTGTTGGGAATAAGATTCGGAAATTCTCGTATCAGGCAGGCTTGCGAGCCGAGTGGACCGATGTAACGACCACGCTTAAACAGACCAATGCTGTAAATCCACGGAGTTACGCCAACCTATTTCCGAGCCTTCATGCTACCTACGACTTACCTCATCAACACGCGTTGCAGGTTAGTTACAGTCGGCGGGTTCGGCGGCCTCAATACAATGATTTGAGTCCGTTTATGACGTTTAGTGATAGCCGGAATTTTTTCAGCGGTAACCCCGATCTGAATCCTGAATTTACGGACGCTTTTGAGCTGGGCCATATCAAATACGTAGAAAAAGGCTCGTTTAGCTCATCGGTTTATTATAGATATACGACTGGCAAAATTATCCGTATCCGGCGGGTCGATACCTTAGGCAATTCGACCACCCGGCCCGAAAATCTGGCCACTGAACATTCTTATGGGGCAGAATTCGCTGGCTCGTATACCCTATATAAATGGTGGAAGCTTGATGGTAGTCTCAATTTCTTCCGGGCCATTACCAATGGTGGTAATCTGGATGCCCGTTATCAGAGCGACACCTATAGCTGGTTTGCCCGGACAAGCTCCCGGTTTACATTCTGGAAAAATACCGATGCCCAATTTCGGGCCAATTACGAAGCTCCTCAGAAGACACCACAAGGCAGCCGACGGGCCATTGCCACACTCGATGTGTCAATCAGTAAAGATATCCTAAACAATAACGGTACGCTGGTTTTTAACATAATTGATGTGTTTAACTCGCGTAAGTATCGTTCGATTACAGAAGGGGCTAATTTTTATACAGAAAGTAATTCGCAGGGGAGGTTACGACAGTTTAATCTGACATTCAACTATCGATTACGACAGGCGAAAAAGAAAATGAAAGATGCTAACGAGGCTGATTTTTAACTAGTTTTGTGGTCCAAAACTTCTAAATTATAACGCCAGTGTAATCAATTTACCTTCTAGTAAATTTGGAAGTCACTTACGGTAAAAAAAAATACAGTAAGCTTTTGATGGAACAGCAACACCACCGTTCGCTGTAACTGTTCAATCAAATTTTGTTAAAAACCTCTATATCTAAATGAAATCTATTGCGCTTGCCCTCGTAACGCTCTGTACCATTTTAACGCTGACCAGTTTTTCACCGGCAAGAGACCAGGATGCTGTTAGCCAGGCTGTCGAACAATTGCGGGTATTGATGATCTCACCCGATAAAGCCAAGCTGGAAGCACTGGCTGCCGACCAGTTAAGTTATGGCCACTCGAGTGGAAAAATTGAAGATAAAGCTGCTTTTGTAGAAGCATTGGTCAGTGGTACCTCTGATTTTGTTAGTATTGAACTGACCGACCAGGTAATTACAGTAGTCGATAATACGGCTCTGGTCCGGCATAAACTGTCCGGTGAAACGCTCGATAAAGGCAAGCCGGGGCAGGTAAAGTTATCGGTCTTGCTGGTGTGGGTCAAGCAAAAGGGTAGCTGGAAGTTATTAGCCCGGCAAGCCGTAAAAATCTAGACGGTCAGCAAAAAATAAGCCCACCAGAACTCTGGTGGGCCTATCCTGCAAAACCTATGATAAAACGTATCAGTCAAAATAAGTCAGTATTTTTTGGCTAACTCTCCTGAACTCACCTGCCTGATTCTCACAACAGTATTAACAGGGCGTTCACGCATTGTCAGTTATTGTCAGCGCCAATTAATTAATCCTGGCTGGCGATAGCTGACAACTTGTTTTTAGGCATCTTCAAACCTCATACAAAGGCCTAAGCGGTAAACCTTATTTCTTTTTTACGAGCTGTAGTGAGCTATCGTTAATCTCAAACGTATGGTTTTTGATCAGGTTGATCACTTCAGCGCCCGCCAGTAAGGCAGGGCCATAACCATGAGCGGCAAAGGGGTTAATTGGCCGATGGTAATAAAAAGCCGGATCGAAGCCCATACCCGTACCTACACAAACACCTTCGACCTGACCCGTTGAATTAACTTTAGTAGCTACAGCGTTCCAGCCCAGCAACGTAGCAGGAGCATAGGCCAGTGGGTCGAGCCATCCCCGATTGATGGCATGGGCAAAACAGTACACATAAATGGCTGTGGCGGAGGTTTCCAGATACGAGTCGTGTCGGTCGAGAAGCTGGTGCCAGAAGCCCGAACCCGATTGCTGGGCTGCTAGTCCTTTGGCGTGGGCTCTTAGCAACTCCAGAATCGCCGGACGATTGGGGTGATCTTCGGGTAGCACATCCAGTAATTCGACGGCCGTCAAAATTCCCCATCCATTGGCACGGCCCCAGTGGAACTCAGGGTGAATACTCATACCTTCGACCCAGCCATGCATATAGAGTCCTTTTTGGGTATTGAACATCCGTTTCGAAAACTGGAGAACCTGTTTTGTAGCTTCGTCGTAGTATTTCCGGTCGCCGGTAAGTTTACCCATTTGAGCGAGTGCCGGTACACTCATAAACAGGTCGTCGAGCCAAAGCGTATTCGGTTGTGGCCGATTACGGGCCAGGGTGCCATCCGTCAGCCGGAATTCTTTCGTCTGGATATAATTGATATAATTATCGATCATGGGGCGCAGGTCAGCCTTGACTCCCCCGGTCCGGCTGGCTTTGATCATGGCTGCACACATAGCACCGGCATCGTCGAGGGCGTGCGGAGCCAGCACTGATCGCATAGGCGTATTCGCGTGGGGATCGGCCGTGACCTGTGCCCGAAAATAAGGGACTTGTTCCGCAATAAACTGAAGCCGTTTGTTAGTATAGTCGGCAAAGCGCGTATCGCCCGTAGCCTGACTGGCGAGCAACATACCCATGTACGTTACACCCCACTCATAACTGATCAGTCGGAAATCGCCGGGTTTGAAAATGGCATTGGCGTTAAAAGGAATGCCCGGAGTAATATCTTTCTTGGTTTCCTTATCGATAAGTTGCGTAGGTGTATTCGCATCCAGATAGCTGTAGATTCGGTGAAGTACACTGGCTACCTCCTCAACCTTTGGCTGGCCATATGGTACAGGATAGTCGGGCTTTAGCAAATGAAGCGGAGTGGTTGAATCATTGGCTTTGGGCTGCTGGGCGTAAAGAGGGCTGCCAACAGATAGCCCCACTAGTAAAAGCCCAAGAAATCGGTTGGTAAAGGGAGAAATTACGGGGGAAACAGGCATAAAACAGAATTGGAATTAGGTTGGCAATCAACTGCATCACCATATAAATAGGTGAATTGCTTTGTAGAATACTCCAAAGATTACAAAAACCTGTCTATTGCCTTCTCAATGCCGACCTATCTGAACATCCAGATAATTTTACTGCTGAAAATGAGCAGAAAAAGGAAAGAGTATTTAGCTCGCTTCGAACGATAATAGCGATAATGGCAGGTGTCAGAAAGAAAGGTAGTTGAAACAAACGTATCTTATTATCACCAGAACTTGTTTGACCTTCTGGACTCTGGTTTGGGTGGTAGACAACGTTAAAAGCGTATAAAAGAAAGGATAAACAAGGCCAATGATCAGTGTATCGACAAATGAAAATTTGTTTTCGATGAAGCAGAGGCTTTTTTTTTATAGTACGTTTTATCGCGAGGGAGCAGTGGGGGTTCTGGTAACGAAATAGCCCGTAAAATAAATAAGCGCCGTGGATTCTATAGTATTTATCGCTTCTATAATCCACAGCGCTTGATAATGGTAATAGTTAATGCTAGTGCAAGGAATTTACATGTCGGTTAAAAAAACGAATACCGAAATAGGTGTAGATGAGTACTGCTATTGTTTCACAAACTACTTCAGTTGAATTGTAGGAAGTAATACCGCTAGTATAATTCTTAAACCAATTGATTAACAGGCTGATGTACCCAATAGGGGCAACTAATATGGCTACTATAATTAACGGTAACAGTAATCGCTTGTCCATTTTTTTGCGAGTTAGTTGGATGTCTCAATGTCATTTTTGTCATTCATGTAGGGTATGATAACAATTGAGTAATTAGGTTTAAGCCGATTTATTTTTTTTAGTAAATGGAAAAAAAACGGCTAAATAATGTATTACGTAATTAGACGCAAATTGCCCAGTTTAATCAATGCTTGAACAAAACTTTTGCCAATCGCAATTTGGCGCCCTTTTTCGAGATAGTTATCAACTTATGTGATAAATTAACGGGATAAAGTAAAGAAAATAGTAATTCTTTTAAGTATAAAGTGTCAATTTTGACGCAGCGGTTTTATAACCATTTTGATGCCAATATGATTGTTGTAATTCAACGAGTTACCCAAGCTTCTGTTACGATTGATGAACGGGTAAAGGGCCAGATAGGAACTGGCTTTCTGGTTTTGCTAGGTATTACGCATACCGACACCCGCGATGATGTAGGGTGGCTGAGTCGAAAAATTGTCAGTATGCGCGTGTTCAATGATGCCGATGGGAAGATGAATCTGGATCTGGCCGCTGTGGAAGGAAATATTTTGCTCATTAGTCAGTTTACGTTGCATGCCAGTACCAAAAAAGGGAATCGACCTAGTTTTATTGAAGCAGCCCGACCTGAAGTGGCTATTCCTCTTTACGAAGCGATGATTGCGCAGCTTACAATGGACTTGGGAAAACCTATTCAGACTGGAGAATTTGGGGCTGATATGAAGGTTTCGCTGCTCAACGATGGTCCCGTTACGATCGTCATAGACTCGAAAAATAGGATTTAGTAGATCAGGTTTGTCGATTTATTTGAACGATCCGTTAATTTTACTAAAACCAGTCCTTACCTGTCGGCCCGATAGACCGGTCAGGTACATTGCCGAATGGATTTTTTGCCCCCCAATATCACCGCCTATTCCGAAGCTCTTACCTCGCCCGAAAGTGAGCTACTTCAGCGGCTAAACCGCAATACGCGTGCGCATATTATGGCTCCCCGCATGCTCTCCGGGCATTTGCAGGGTCGTTTTCTGGCTATGATTTCCTGCATGCTTCGCCCACGACGTATTCTTGAACTAGGTACCTATACGGGCTACTCGGCTCTTTGTTTGGCTGAAGGACTGACCGACGATGGCCAGCTCATTACCATCGATCAGAACGAGGAACTGGAGGACTTTGCCCGGTCGTATTGGAAGCAATCGCCTTTTTATAACAAAATTGATTTTCGGGTTGGCCTGGCTGCTGATATACTGCCAACCCTCAATGAAACGTTTGACTTGGTATTCATTGATGCCGACAAACGGAACAATTCAACCTATTTCGACCTGATTTTTGATAAGCTGAGGCCAGGGGGCTTCATACTGGTCGATAATGTCTTATGGAGTGGCAAGGTTGTTGAGTTAGTAAAACCATCGGATCTGGATACGGCGGCTGTGCTGGCATTTAACCAGAAAATTCAGGACGACCCGCGCGTAGAAAATGTGCTGTTGCCCGTACGAGACGGGATTATGATGATTCGAAAACGATAATTACGCTTGAAAAGAGCCGCCGAAGCGGTACGAAGTATGAAAAAACGAATGCATATCCTAACCCTTCTTTTTCTGCTGACGGGCATGCTGGCATCGGCGCAGGTAAGTGTACCTGTCGTACCCGAGCAACTCACCTTTGCCGACATTTCAGTACGGCTTGACCCCGATGCCCGGCGGATCGTGCAGCAGGATGTGAACGCACTCTTGTCGAATCGGCAGTACTGGACGGCTAAACTGGATCGGGTAGTCCTTTATTTCCCGATGATCGAAGCGATTCTGATCGACGAAGACGTGCCAACTGATTTCAAATTCCTTGCTGTTCAGGAAAGCTCGCTTACGCCAGATGCGGTCTCGTCGTCAACGGCGGTAGGGTATTGGCAGTTCAAACGCGAAACCGCTCTTGATCATGGCATGCGGGTGGATGACGAAATCGATGAGCGTAAAAGCATTACAGCTTCCACGCATGGGGCCGCTAAATACCTGAAACGCAGTAATGCCCAATTTAATAACTGGGTTGCCTCGCTGTATTCATACTATCTGGGTGCCGGTGGGATTGCCAAACTGATCCCACCCGATTGGTCGTATGCCCGGGAAGTAGCGCTGGACGGTCGTACGGATCGGTACATTCTGCGGTTCTTTGCGCACAAGATTGCCATCGAGAATGCCCTGCAAACACACCAGACCAGCAATCGCTTTGCCCTGATTGAATACCCGAACGGCGGAGGCAAAACTATAAAAGGCATTGCTGAAGAGCTTGGAGTTGATGAATTTGAGTTGCGTAAATACAACCGCTGGGTATTGGGCGATGCTATTCCAACCGATAAGCCGTACATTATGGCTGTTCCGGTCGTGAATACCCAGATTAACGATGTCCGGCAGAAAATCGTTACAGTAAGTGGGAAGAAGACGCCCGATTTTGTTCAGAATGATGTGGGTTTCCCAGTCTTACGTCGGGTAACGACTGGGCTGAGCAGTAAAAATGAGCCTATATTATACGAAATCAACGGACTGCCGGGTATACAGGCACAAGCGGGTGATGATGCTGGGTCGCTGGCTCGAAAAGCAAAAATTAGCCTGTCGAGCTTCCTGCGGTATAACGATATGTCCGACCGCGATCCTATCATCGTCAACGATGTGTATTACCTGGCCAAAAAGCGGAAGAAAGCATTAGTTCCGTTTCACACCGTTCGGGATGGCGAAACGGCACGCAGCATTTCGCAGCGGTATGGCCTACGGCTAAAAAAACTGATGCGCTACAACCGGCTGGACCGTGTGCAAAAGCTGGTAACCGGCCGGGTAATGTGGCTGCGTGAACGCAGACCCAGCAACAAACCCGTAGAAGTGATCAATGGGCCAACGCCACCAGTTTACGATCCAACACCAACTCCACCACGACGGACTGAGGCCGTTGTGACGACACCTTTAGCGGGTGGCAACCGAAATGTGAATGGTATGGAGAGTGTTCCCCGGAACGCATCGGAACGTAAACTATATCAGCCAAAATTGGTAGGCGGGGGCGTTACGCCCAACGACGGTACGTCGGAACCAGCGGCTCCCCAACGCACAGAGCCAGTTCGCTCAGCAACCCCGCCCACGACGAGTCGTTCAGTCCCGGCCAGTAGTGTCCCATCGGGTAGTGCGGATGGGTCACAGCGGGTGGTAATTGTACGGACGCCCGATAGTTCGCAGCCAACTAAAACGGTTCCTGTTGCCACAACACCAGAGCGTGCTAAACCAACCGAGGAACCCGTTGCGTTGACCCAGAAGCCAGCAGTAACCCCACAATCGAAACCGGCTTCGGCATCCGATATGGACATGGGCCGTCCTGAAACCAGTAAATATGAGGGCGCTCGCGAACAACAGGCCGATGGCTCCCTGACGACTGTAGCACCAGTTGCTCCGACGAAGGCGCCTTCCCGGCCAGCGACTTTGCCAGTCGCTAAAAACGACACGCGGCCTGATGCCTCGACCAGCACATCCGTAGAGCCTAAACCCGTTTCGCCAACAACCGTACCTGCCAATCGCCCCACTACGACCGGGGCTGCCAATCGCTCAGCCGCCAGCCATACCGTTGAGCTTGGTCAGACGTATTACAGTATTTCCAAACAGTACGGATTAACGGTCGATGAACTGCTGTCAATGAATAACCTGACGCGGGATAATGTACTGGAAGTAGGTCAGCAACTGATTGTGAAAGCAGCACCTGGCAGTCGGGCTGTACAACCTACTACGTCGGCTAGACCATCCGCTTCCGAATCGGCTCAGCCAACGGCGACCTACCATACCGTTGCCAAAGGAGAAACCATGTTCCGAATTTCGAAAAATTATGGCGTTACCATTGAGCAGATTCAAGCCTGGAACAACCTGTCGGATGTGACTGTACGTGAAGGGCAGAAGATAAAGATCATGAAGTAAATGATTCACCAGCACAGAGGCCGGGTTATTGTCAGGGTTTATGCTGATGATAACCCGGCCTCGCCATATTTTTGTATCTTTACTGTATGATTCTGCTTGACCATACCTGTATCAGCGACGATGTGGCTGAGAAGTTTTTCGTCTGTAACTTAGATAAGTGTAAAGGAGCCTGTTGTGTAGAGGGCGACATGGGTGCTCCGCTGGAAAACGACGAACCGGCCATCCTCGACCGGATTTATGACGACATCAAACCGTACCTGTCGCCCGAAGGCATCCGGGCCATTGAACAGCAGGGGGGCTATGAACCCGATGGACATGGTGGCTATGTAACTACCACTGTGGGCGGACGCGAGTGCGTGTATGCGATCTGGGATGAGCGGGGGATTCTTAAATGTGGTATCGAGGAAGCCTACAACGACGGTAAAGTCGACTGGAAGAAACCGATTTCCTGCCATCTATACCCCATTCGGGTTACTAAATACGATTCCTTTCACGCGCTCAACTACGACCGATGGCCCATCTGCAATCCTGCCTGTAGCTTTGGTGAACAACTGAATGTGCCTATCTACAAATTTGTCCGTGAAGCGCTCATTCGGGCCTATGGCGACGATTGGTACAATCGATTAGTAAGAGCAGTTGAAGAAAAAACTACTGATTAACTGACTATTACACAGAGATTCGCGGAGTAAAAGGAGCCGCACAGAGCTATAACCATACTCTGTGTATCTCCTCTTACTCCGCGAATCTCTGTGTTACAACTCTTTTGTCATGGAGCAGCGCGATTACTTTGAAGATGTGTACGAGGTTGTACGGCTCGTGCCGAAAGGGCGTGTTACGACCTATGGTTCCATTGCCCGTTACCTGAGTCTCCGTGCAGGAGCACGCATGGTTGGCTGGGCCATGAACGGTTGCCATAACCGCCCGGACGTGCCTGCGCACCGGGTTGTGAATAGTGTGGGTGTCTTATCCGGCAAGCACTTTTTCGGTGGGCCGACTATCATGCAGCAACTACTTGAAGATGAAGGTGTTCGGGTGGAAAACGATAAAGTGGTAGACTTCAAGACCATGTATTGGGACCCGACTATCGAGTTGACCCTGTAAATACATCGACCTGATTGCCTACTCATCCAGATAGTGTTGGTACGCCACCAGTTTAGTGGCCAGTCGATCGTGACCAAGCTAAGCCGTTGCAGCGGGATGCTGTACAGCGTTGACCAACGAAGCAATAGCTGCCTGAAGTTCCTGAGCCAGTATTGGGTCGGTAATTTCGCCACCAGCATTCAGGCGCGTTTTAACAGAAGGCACAATTAGCGAAGCACCTTCGGGTAAATGGGCCGTCAGAACGTCCATGGTATGCAATAACAACGCATGTGCCCGCGAACCACCTGATGCCGATGGCCCCGCACTGATCACACTAACGGGTTTGTAAACGAATTCCCCCGACGAGGCCAGCCAATCGAGCATATTTTTTAGTGCCCCCGGCATTCCGTGGATGTACTCGGGCGTACAAATCATAACCGCATCAGTCTGGCGAAGCTGATTTCGTAACTTACTCACCGATTCGGGCGCTGGATCAATATCCCGCTCAGGGCTAAAATGGGGCAAATCGTCCAGGCCATCGTAAAGACTGATCGTTACACCTGCCGGAGCCAGTTTGGCGGCTGCGCGAAGGAGGGATGTGTTGGTCGACGCAGCGCGAAGACTACCCGAAATGGCGAGAATGTTCATGGTGTTGTTGTCGGCGTATCAACGCAACACCTTCGTGATCTCGTTTAGTTTCTCCATTTTCTGGACAAAATCGCCTTTGAGCTGATTTCGGATGGCTGTCAGGTTATCGAGGGTTTCCTGCAAACTATCGGGTAGGATATCTTCCAGGACTTCCCGAAAACGCTTGGCAAAGGTTGGCGACTTTCCGTTGGTCGAAATGGCGATTTTCAGATCCCCTTTTTTGACGACCGAACTCAGGTAGAAATCGCATAAGTCAGGCGTATCGGCTACATTGACCAGAATGCGTTGATGTTTACAGTCGACCTGAACCTGCTGATTTACTGATTTGTCGTTTGTCCCGACAATCACCAGGTCTTTATCCGACAAGTGAGCAGACTCGTAGGGTTCATGGATCAACTGGAGCTTCGGGTATTGAGTCGCCAGCGTCTGAATTTCCTCCCGGATGGCAGGCGCTACGAGCGTAATACGGGCATCGGGCGAGTTACTGAGTAAGGCGGTCAGCTTTTCCAGACCCACGTATCCGCCACCAACGATCAGAATGTGTAGATGGTCGGCTTTAACGAATATGGGAAACAGTGTATTCATAAAAAAATCGTCAGTCGATAGGAGTTGCCAGCAAATTTGGGAAGCCAAATCTACTTTGCAAACGAACTCCTATCGACTGACGACGAATGACTGATTCGTTTTTTAGAACTTAAAGCCTACGCTGGCGCTCAGAACCCGACGTTGCGAACCATTGAAACCCGTTGTGGTGGTATTTCCATTGGTTGGGTTCGTGATCGAGTTGCTTAAGCCGTGGTGGTAAGTCAGGTCAATCAACAGCGGACCAATATCAAAGCCGATCTGCCCCAGTGCATTGAACGTACCACTCTTGATTTCAGCATTGGTCAGATTAAATCGACCACTGCTGGAACTGATTCGGTTGGCGTATTCAAGACCTGCCTGCAAACGAATGGCCGAAATACCACGGTCCGATTCAAGGAGTTTATAACCGATGTAAACCGGAATCTGGACATACTGGATATTGATCTGATCCTGAATGTTTTGCGCGCTCTGACCGTCTCCTTTGGTAAAGTAGTTTGAGCTAGAGGCAAAGTATTCAGCACCCAATTGACCAAACAAACGGCCACCTCCACGCACGAAGAAACCAGCCTGATAACCCAGTCGGCCTGATAGATCACCACCTGTGTTGACACTTTCCCCTTTAAATTTGGTCGTGTTCAGACCTGCATAAATACCAAATACGAAGTTTTTGTAATCCTTTGCTTTTTTATCCCGTGTTCGGGTTGTTTCCGTGGTGGTCACGGTTGTCGTCTGGGTATTGTCGGCAGGCGACATGCTGTTGGTCGAGTACGTGCTGTTTGGCACTGTATTCGCATTGTTCATCTGATTCATCGACGAGCTATCCGACATACTATTGTTCGACATCGAATTGTTGTTCATCGAGTTCGAATTATTCATCGAATTCGTGGTGTCCGTTGTCGTCTGGGTTGAGTAAGCAGGAGTCGAAGTGCTTGTACTTGTCGTAGTCGAATACGTAGTAGAGGTGGTTTGCCCATTAGCCAGGCCAAAACCACACAGGCAGATTGCCAGGAATGAGAATTGCTTTTTCATAATTTGCTTATGTCGTTGAGTTGCACTAAAAAAGGGTGTAATCGAAATTACACCCCATTAACAGACGTATTGTGAGCAATGTTTTGGCGAACGTCGGTTTCGATTAAATTTTAATCTCGTAACTCCGTCAGAATCTGCGGCTAACCGACGTTATAATTTATTCTGCTCGCATTGCTTTGAAGGCATTCATCAAACCGTTGGTCGAACTGTCGTGCGAGCTGACCGTTGCATCGTCCTGAAGTTCGGGCAGGATACGGTTGGCTAGTTGTTTGCCAAGTTCTACGCCCCATTGATCGAAGCTGAAAATATCCCAGATAACGCCCTGTGTGAAGATTTTGTGCTCATACATAGCAATCAGGTTCCCCAGTGTGTAAGGGGTCAGCTTTTTGAACAGAATCGAATTCGTTGGTCGATTGCCCGAAAAAACTTTGAAAGGTGTCAGTGCCTTCACCTCATCCTCGCTCTTGCCTGACTTGCGCAATTCGTCGGCTGCTTCAGCTTCTGTTTTGCCATTCATCAATGCTTCGGTTTGGGCGAAAAAATTAGCCATTAAAATTTTGTGATGTTCGCCAATGGGTCGCTGGCTGATGGCGGGTGCCAGAAAATCGCAGGGAATTAGTTTGGTGCCCTGGTGGATCAACTGGTAAAACGCATGTTGCCCATTGGTGCCCGGTTCACCCCAGATTATTGGCCCCGTCTGGTAATCAACGGGATTGCCGTCACGATCAACCGATTTGCCGTTACTCTCCATATCGCCCTGCTGGAAATAAGCGGCAAAGCGGTGCATATACTGGTCGTACGGCAGAATAGCTTCCGTTTGTGCGCCGAAGAAGTTGTTGTACCAAATGCCCACTAAGCCCAGAATAACAGGCAGGTTCTGGTCTAGGGGTGTATCGTGGAAGTGATTATCCATTGCGTGAGCCCCATCCAGCAATTCCTCGAACTTATCGAAGCCGATGTAGAGCGCAATCGACAGCCCGATCGCCGACCAGAGTGAATACCGGCCACCAACCCAGTCCCAGAAGCCGAACATATTGCTGGGGTCGATCCCGAATTTCTCGACGTCTTTCTGATTGGTCGATAAAGCCGCAAAATGTTTGGCAATGGCCGCTTCATCCTTCGCAGCATCCAGAAACCACTGACGGGCCGTTTGGGCATTGGTCATGGTTTCCTGCGTGGTGAATGTTTTGGAAGCGATCAGAAAGAGTGTGGTTTCGGGCCGAACGGTTTGCAGCGTTTCATAGATGTGAACGCCATCGACGTTCGAAACGAAATGAACGCGTAGCTTTTTATCGTCGCCGTAGGGCTTCAGCGCTTCGGTAACCATAACCGGACCCAGATCGGAACCACCAATACCGATATTCACGACATCAGTAATGGCTTCGCCCGTGTAGCCTTTCCATTCGCCCGACCGAATGCGTTCGGTAAACGATTTCATGTGGGCTAACACCTCGTTTACATCCGGCATCACATCTTTTCCATCGACCAGAATCGGGGTGTTGGACCGATTTCGGAGGGCTATGTGCAAAACGGCCCTATCTTCGGTTCGATTGATTTTGTCGCCCGAAAATAGTTTGCCAATAGCGTCTTTCAGTTTGGCCTGATTAGCGAGCTGAATGAGCAGGTCCAGCGTTTCGGTCGTAATCCGGTTTTTCGAAAAATCCAGAAGAATGTCCTCAAACTGTCGCGAAAAGGTTGCAAACCGCTGTGGGTCTTCGGCAAACAAATCCCGTAAATGACGGTCTTTTAAACGGTCGTAATGAGCCTGTAACGGAGCATAAGCGGCTAGCTCGGTAAATCGATGGTTGGCAAGCATAGAGGGAGTCTGATTTATGGTTCCGGTATTGGTTTTCAGGTTTTTAACGGTTGGTGCTCACAGGTGAAATAATAGACCAGCTCACTAAAATCTGAAACCTATATACCGATAACTGACTTATCGGCGCGAATATCGTGAATCCCGGCAATCTTTTTTCGGCTATTTTTGCCATTCTTTTATAGCCTTTGTGTTGCTGACTACGTTGTTGAATGAATCAAAAACTTTTCTATTCGCTCGTCCTTACGGTGGTGGGAACCTTGTTGTTTATCCCGTTTCTGGGCGGGGTACGCTTATTTGACTGGGACGAAATTAACTTTGCTGAGTGTGCCCGCGAGATGATTGCCCTGGGCGATTATCTACACGTACATATTGATTTTAAGCCATTTTACGAAAAACCACCGCTGTTTTTCTGGCTTCAGTCGATGATGATGAACCTGTTTGGCATCAATGAGTTTTCGGCCCGACTACCGAATGCCATCTGTGGGATTATCACCCTGGTGTATCTCTACAACCTGGGCCAGAAACTCCACGGGCATCGGTTTGGGCTGTTATGGTCGCTGGCTTACCTGGGGTCGGTAACACCCCACCTGTATTTTCGCTCAGGTATTATCGATCCGTTTTTCAACCTGTTTATTTTCATTGGGTTAGTCAATCTGATTTTTGCTTCCTGGAAACGTGAACGACTCGGTGGCGCCATGACTGTACCCAAACCGGAGTGGACGTACATCCTGATCGGGGGCTTTGTGCTGGGCCTGGCCATTCTGACCAAAGGACCGGTAGCCTACCTGATTATTTTTCTGGTACTGGTTACCTATTGGGCGCTCAACCGATTTCGCTGGTTTATTACGCCCTTCCAGTTTATAGGCTTTTCGTTGGCGGCTTCGGTAGGTTCGCTGCTGTGGTATGGGCTCGATATTTACCTGCATGGCCCAACGCTGGTACGGGAGTTTCTGGCGTATAGTATTCGATTGCTTAGTACGCCCGATGCGGGGCATGTGGGTTTTCCGGGTTACCATTTCATTATTCTGCTGGTGGGCTGCTTTCCCGCATCCATTTTTGCACTCCGGGCGTTTGGACCGCTATTTATCGAACGAAATTACCAGCGTGATTTCCGGCAGTGGATGCTCATTCTGTTCTGGGTAGTCCTGGTTCTGTTCAGCATTGTCCAGTCGAAAATTGTCCATTATTCGTCGCTCTGCTATTTCCCGTTGACCTACTTTGCCGCGCTGACATTGTCGCAGTTGGAAGACCGGAAAATTCAGTTCAGCAACTGGCTACGGGCCGGACTGATTATCGTTGGCGGTATTTTCGTGCTGGCCGTGGGGGGCTTGCCGCTGATTGCCCATCGGATGGATATTGTTCGCCAGTTTGCCGATCAGGATGCGTTTTCACAGGGTAATCTGGACGCCAATATCGACTGGCCTTACTGGACACTGATTCCTGGTATATGGCTGCTGATTATTCTGGTGTTGGTCATTCGATGGTATAACCATCACGAACCCGCGCAGGCATCCGTTGTACTGTTTGGGGGAATGGCTGTATTCATAACCCTGACACTCTGGGCCTTTATTGGGCGGATTGAAGGCATTTCACAGGCGGCTGCCATGCGGTTCTTTGAACGGGCGCAGGGGCAGAATGTATACGTGAAAACCTACGGCTACCATAGCTATGGCCCATTTTTTTATACAATGAAACCGCCCGTAACGAATCCGAATGCCTATAACGACGATTGGCTGCTGCACGGTAAGATCGATAAAGATGTACTCTTCATCCGTCATGCATCCGAGCAACCCACCCTGCTCGACTCCCTGCCCGATGTAAAGAAAACGGGCCAGGAGAACGGCTTCGTCTTCTATCGTCGTCAGGCGAAATAGGCTTGATTAAACTCATCGAAGCTCTTTTGTTTCGATGTTCTGATATTTTTGATCCTTTTTATTACTAACTTACTTGTAATAAGCAACTTGCAAAAGGTATCACACCGATAGGGGCAAGTGTTTCCAGTTATAAAGCTTTTTAGAAACACTTGCCCCTATTGGGGCCATCACTTATTTAAGGGATGATAAGTCAGTTGATTTTGCTAAACACAAACCGTATGAAAAAGGCCTTACTCGTTCCAATGCTCTGCGCATCTATTGCTGCTGTGGCTCAGTCGATTGATACGACAAAAGCCAAACCCACCACGAATTCTTTTTCGAAATACCAGCAGCCGAGCCAGTACGGTGTGCAGACTACGCCATCGCCATCCCCGGCATCGGCAGGTCAGCCAAACCCGGATATGGTTAAAAAGATCGAGCAAAAACGGGTGAGTTCAACATATCAGTATCAGAATGGTCGCATAATCGGTGGCAAAACTACCCTGCAATTCAGTAAGAAAAAGAACTGAAGCCCCCTTTGCCGTACCTATGAAAAGTCTGTACGAAACCAATCCTCTGGCCGAAATTCTGAGTCGAATTGAAAAGCTACGCCCAAATTCCCAGCGCCAGTGGGGGAAAATGGATGTAGCCCAGATGCTGGCACATTGTTCTGTAGGCATGGAAACGGCGACTGGCCAGAAAAAACTTCCACGATTATTCATTGGCCGTATACTGGCTCCTTTCGTTAAAACCAGTTTCTACAATGAGAAACCGTTCAATAGAAACGGGCCTACGCATAAGGATTTTGTTGTGGCCGATCAGCGCGTATTTGAAGCAGAGAAAGAAAAACTGATGCAACTCGTTAAGCAGTTTTCGGTAGGTGGCCCTGCAAGGTGTACGACGCATCCTCATTCATTTTTCGGGGAACTGACTCCCGAGCAATGGAGTATTGGGATGTATAAGCACCTGGATCATCATCTGCGGCAGTTTGGTGTTTGATCGCTTTGTCAAACCGTTGAGGTAGCCCGTTCGTTATAAGGAGCATGGCTACCTCTCTACAATCAACTCAATGCTCCTCCTTACGTCGGGGCTACCGGTTAACCGTCAGCTACGGCTGGTTTATCCTCTTTTTGCTGTGTTTATCAGCCTGTACTCACTCGGATGTGGGTTCTAAAAAACGACTGACGATCGATGTGGGGCAGATCAAGGAAATTTCCATACCTAGCCGGGGCGATGGGACATCGGAACTGATCGGTACGTCGGATAACCAGGAAGTGGTGGATGTGTCCCGGCAGCAGCTTGCGCCCGCTGTAGATACATTGAAACGAACCAATAATGGCCCCACAGTATTTCAGATCAAGGGCGTTACGGTCGGCACCGCTAACGTCGTGTTTTCGACAAGACCGCTGAATCAACCCGGCGCTGGTCAGCCTGTTCGTACGTATGTGGTACAGGTAAAGGCAAAGTAAATCGTCAATTTCCTGTTGTTCTGCCGAGTACGTGTTCGTAGCCGGACTAGGTCAATCCTTCAGCAACAAGGCAAGTAGTTCGCTGACGAACGCTAGTCCGGCTAAGGTGATTGCCAAACGCGTATAACCTGTTCGGTATAATAGAAAAAAAGCCAGGCCAAACATAAGCAGTACAAATAGCGTATGATAGGGAAAGCTAAGCTGGTGCGTTGAGCGGGGTGCTGCAAAAATACCCCACAGTGTTGCGGCTGCCAGTGGCAGGCCAATTGCCAGGAGATATTTTCCGTAAGGGTGCTGGCTCAGGTGAAATCCCGCATAGCCGTAAGCGCCTAACATACAGAGTTCCAGCAGAAAATATAGGGTTTGGTGCAGACCTTTCAGAAGTTGCATGGACAGTATTGATTGAAATGGTGTCGTTCCGGTCAGAAAGGAAGGTAAAACACCTCTCCAACCGGAACGACAGAAAAGCTAAGCCCAGAATGTAAATTTCTTTTTCGTAAAGATCGATTTCGGGATCATGGCATGCACACCCAGAGTTTGATCGACTACCTGACTCACCTCAAAATCGACGGCGGTACTGGCAATAGACAACGCTTCGTTAAATGTAAAGCCCAGTTCGTCGCGAATGAAGGCGCAGGCTTCTGAAAGCGCGTTTTTCATGGCTTTGTTCAGGTCTTTATCCAGGCCGACGGCGATGAAATGGGTGGGGGTTTCAGCGCGGGGATTTTTCAGCGTTTTGCCTTTGTGCACAATGAATTTCACTGTGAGGTTAATGGCTGTTTCGATGGCTACCCCGCTCACTTCCCCATTCCCCTGTGCGCCATGCCCATCGCCAGTCGTAAATAATCCACCGGGGACCGATACCGGCAGAAATAAGGTTGTTCCTTTCGTGAGGTGTTTGATATCCAGATTACCCCCGTAAAAATTGGGTGGTATCGAACTCTGGTGGCCCATGTCGGCGGGTGGCGATAACGCCATGACGCCCATAAACGGTTTTAGCGGAATCTCGATACCTTCCTTAAACGTTGCGGTTTTGCGTTTCATATCGTATCGATACACGAATGTTTCGCGGGTTTTTACCTCGTCGGGAATCCCACCACCGCCCGGCCAGACGCTGTTGACGCCAAAGGGAGCTGGAAACGTGAGGTCGAGGATGCGGATTTCCAGACTATCGCCCGGCTCAGCGCCTTCGATGTAGATCGGCCCCGTCAGCATATGGCCGCGAATGCCGGATGGTTCTGGTTTTACATTCTTCAGAATCGCAATCACTTCCTGCGCATGCTGGTCGATGGGTAACTTGTTTTTGGTATAAAACTCTTCGGGATTGGTTCGACTTACCCCCGACGGATTAACTGTCTGAATTTCAACGGTATCGCCATCGGCTACTTTAGCGACAGGTGGTACATCGGCGCCAAAGTAACCCCATACCATGTTTTCAGGCAATGACCGAACGATGTGATCGGGCTTTATCGGCAGGGCGTTGGAGGCTGCCTCTAATACCAATAGAGGAGATGCGGTCGTTAGTTGGCTGGTCGACAAAGCCGCCAATCCGTTGCGGGTGGTCTGGAGGAACGAACGTCGGGTTGTTTTCATCAGGTTGTTATGGTAGTTTGTCTCAGAAAATGAGTGTACTAAGATAAAAAATCGCTGTTCAGTTGCTTCGTCGACAGTCATTTTGTTGTCGATTTTAATCAGAATTGCCCGAAACAACCCAGCGTATTAACCTGTTACCTTCCCGAAGTAACCTGAATTGCCTGTGTCATCGCCCACTACCTCCGTCCCATCATCATCGCCCAATAAATGGATCATTCTGGGAACGGTCATGTTCGGCACGTTCATGTCGACGCTCGATAGCAGTATTGTCAACATTGCCCTACCGACGATTCGCCGGGAACTGGCGGCTGGCGACAGTGTGGAATGGATCGTACTGTGTTACCTGCTGACGACCACCAGTACCCTGCTGATTATGGGTAAACTGTCGGATTGGGTCGGCCGTCGGCAGCTTTATATTACCGGCTTCTGCGTTTTTGTGCTGGGGTCGTTGCTTTGCGGACTAGCCTGGAGTTTGTGGTCGCTGGTAGCGTTTCGGGTCGTGCAGGGGTTAGGGGCCGCCATGATCTTCGCCATTGGACCGGCTATTATCGGTGACGCGTTTGCGCCAAATGAACGAGGACAGGCGTTGGGATTTATGGGATCTATTGTAGCCGCAGGTTCCAGCGCCGGGCCGGTCATTGGTGGTTTATTGCTGGGAAAATTTGGCTGGACCAGTATCTTTTTTGTAAATGTTCCCATCGGGCTAATTGCCATCTGGCGAGCCTGGACCATTTTGCCCGAAACGCCCAAAGTAAGCGGACAACGTTTTGATTTGGTCGGAGCAGGGCTGTTCCTACTGGGTGTTATTTCGTTGCTGACCGGGCTGGATTTTGGACCTGAACCCCGCTACGGCTGGGATAACCCGCTAGTGATCTCCCTACTGGCTATCGGTGTTGTGTTGCTGGCTTTGTTCCTGTTCTGGGAAACGCGGGTTAGTGAACCCATGTTACGATTAAACTTATTTCGAATCTGGCCGTTCACTTCGGCCATTCTGGCGGCTTTTTGTGGGTTTGTTGCCTCGGGCGGCAACCTGTTTGTGATTCCATTCTTTCTGCAGCAATTACTTGGCCTAAATCCCGAACGGGCGGGGTTGGTGTTGCTGGCTGGCCCACTTACCCTTAGCCTGGTGGCTCCTTTGGGTGGGTATCTGTCTAGTCGGGTTAGCACGCGATGGCTGTCCAGTTTCGGGTTGTTGATAACGGCCTGTGGTTATTTTGCCTTTTCGTTTCTGGATACCGCTTGGGAGTGGAATGATGTGGTTTGGCGGAGTGCGCTGGTTAGCATGGGATTTGGCCTGTTCCAGTCGCCCAATAGCAGCAGTGCTCTTAACGCGGCTCCAATGAATCAGCGGGGAATTGCCAGTAGTATGATTGCCTTTATGCGAAATCTGGGGTTTGTGGTGGGCATTGCATTGGCGGCTGCGGTCTGGTACAGTACACGCAACCGATATGCGCTGGCGCATCAGGTGACCTACGAAACCGTTGAGGCCCAGTTGCTAGGTATGCATTATGCGTATCGGGTCATGGCGGGGCTGGTGTTTACCGGGGCCATTATTT
>Ga0209933_1000478_pt1 | contig 71564 bp, 68 predicted proteins | sample ThiBiot_300_biof_FD_183944 | JGI IMG/M metagenome (GOLD analysis project Ga0209933, IMG submission 183944) | Wastewater bioreactor microbial communities from Cape Town, South Africa - Thiocy_cont_300_biof (SPAdes) | ecosystem: Engineered > Bioremediation > Thiocyanate > Unclassified | place...
CCCTGCCTGTTCGTGTTCTTCTGGATGCTGTCGCTGTCGCTGAAATACGACATCGACAACACCGCCTGGCCGCCGGTCTTCTGGCCCGAGCAAGTGACCTTCGACAACTTCGCCAAGGTCTTCGAAGAGAGCCCGATGTTCCTCTACTTCTGGAACTCGGTGCAGGTGACGGGCTCGGCCACCCTGGTGGCGCTGCTGCTGGGGGTGCCGGCGGGCTACGGCATCGCCAAGGCGCGGGCCCACAAGATGGCCGCCGTCCTGCTGCTCAGCCGCATGACGCCCGGCCTCTCCTACCTGATCCCGCTCTTCACCCTGTTCCAGGTGCTGGGGCTGATCGGCACGGTCTGGCCGATCGCGCTCACACACATGGTGATCACCCTGCCGATCGTGGTCTGGATCATGATCGGCTTCTTTGAGACCCAGCCGCATGAGCTCGAGGAGGCGGCCCGCATCGACGGCGCCACCCTGTGGCAGGCCTTCCGCTATGTCGCACTGCCCCTGTCGCGGCCGGGCATCGTGGTCGGGGCGATCCTGGCCTTCATCTCCTCGTGGAACAATTTCATCTTCGGCGCCGTCTTTGCCGGCCGCACCACACGCACCATGCCGGTCGCCGTCTACAACATGCTGACCTTCGAGAGCTTCGCCTGGGGACCGCTCGCCGCCGCCGCCATCGTGGTGATGCTGCCGGTGATCGTGCTCACGATCATCATCCAGAAGGAGATCGTGCAGGGCCTGTCGGCAGGTGGCGTGAAGTAGGATGGCGTGAAGCACAGGCTGTGTGAAAACGCCAAAGAGCATCCGTTGCCTAGGGCGGGCTTTGCTTAGCGAGGCTCAATTCCTTAGTGAATTCTATCACATACGGCGCAAAGCCCATTTGGCCGTACAGTGCTTCCGCAGGGCTGTTGCCCGCCACTATCCCGACCATGATACGGCCAACGCCTCGCGCCATAGCGAGGCGCTCTGCTTCCATCATCAAGGCCGTCGCAACTCCGGCGCCGCGGTTCTCGTCTCGCACAAAGAGCTCTGAGACATACGCATGGGCACGCAGCTCTTGCCGAACGAACACAGCGTCTTCTGTGAACAGAAGAAAGAGATGGCCAGCTACGCGCCCATCGACCTCGGCGACTATTGCATTGCCTTTCGTCTGCTGGACGCGGCGCCACGCAAACGCCAAGCATTCCTCTGCGCCCTGTCGGTCAGTGCGACGATTCTTGGCAATTTGCTCTTCATGGGCGTTCAATCCTTGGAACTGTTCCACAAGGGCTTCGTGATCGTCAGGAGAGGCCGCGCGAATCACAAGTGCCATCGACTAAGCTCCGGTGCTTGGTTGCCCTTCAGCTGGCCCAACTTTGGGCTGCGCACCGATTATCAGATCAACCACGAGAATAAGACAATCCCATCTCGCCGAAGCTATAAACGAAACTTGCGCGAGACTCGGAGAAGTGATCGGCTATGTGACGGGTGACGACAGGCGAGAACCATGCCTCCTACCTCAAGTCATCGATGACTGAGTGGAACCCAATGCACCCGTTCGCATCATTCGCAGGCGAGCTGACCAGGAATGGTCGGGCTTGCGCTTGCTGGTGCCCCGCCGAAACGACGCACCAGCGTTTTCACCCAGCCTGGAAGCAGGGCTGCCTGTCCCTGGCCTGATTGGTCGGCTATGCTCGCCTCATGATCACCCTCGACGCCTTTCGCGACAGCGTGTCGACGGCAGCGGCGCCGCCGTCCGACCTCGGGCCTGCCCTGCAGGCGCTCTGGTGGGTCCGGCGCGGCGACTGGGAGCGGGCGCACGAGTGCGTCCAGGCGCATGAAGGCGAGGCCGATTGCGACTGGGTGCATGCCCATCTGCACCGTCAGGAAGGTGACCTGAACAACGCCGGCTGGTGGTATCGGCGGGTGGGGCGTTCGGCGCCCGAGCAGTCGCTGGACGAGGAGTGGGGCGCGCTCGCCAGCAACATGCTGGGCCGTCGTTAGGTTCGCGGCCGGACAGTCCCGGAGCTGCAACACTGTCCTGCTAGGGTGGGCCATGGTTTTCCGCATCGCCCAGATCTCCGATACCCATCTCAGCGAGGAGAAGCCGTTCTTCCTCGAGAATTTCCGGCGGATCGGCGCGGCGCTGCGGGCCGCCGCACCTGACCTCGTGATCAATTCGGGCGACATCTCGCTTGATGGCGCCGGTGGCGAGGCCGACCTCGCGGCGGCGCGCGCGCTGCACGACGCGCTCGACCTGCCGATCCGTTACCTACCCGGCAACCACGACCTCGGCGACAGCCAGGATGCGCCGTCGCACGGCGAGGGCACCATCGGCCGCGACAGCCGCGAGCGCTATCTCCGCCATTTCGACATGGATTTCTGGTCGTTCGACGTGCCGGGCTGGCGGGTGCTGGGCATCAACGCCCAGCTCCTCGGCAGCGACCTCGCCGAGGCGGCGGCCGAGCAGGAGAGCCTGATCTACTGGGCCGCCTCCACACTCGAACAACGCCGGCTCGCTTTGTTCCTGCACAAGCCGCTGTTCGACCAGGACTACCGCGAGACGGCCGTCACTGGTCGTTTCGTCAATCCCGTGCCGCGCCGGCGCCTCCTGGAGCTGCTGGCGGCCGCGCCGCCGGCGCTCGTGGCCTGCGGGCACGTCCATCAGTATCGCGCGACCGAGGCCGACGGCGCCTCGCATGTCTGGGCGACGTCGACCGCCTTCGTGATTCCCGACGTGCGGCAGCCGCGCTACGGCCTCAAGGAAGTGGGCTATGTCGAGCACCAGCTCGGCGAGGACGGCCGCTTCGCCAGCCGCCTCGTTCGGGTGCCGGAGGTGCCGACCTTGAACATCGCCGACTTCCCCGGCGCCTACGGCCCGCTTTAGCTCAGGCGATCATCCGGTCAGGCCGGGACCGGCCGGGCGCGCTGATTGTAGAGCAGCTTGCGGATGCGGGCCTGCTCCTCGGGTGGGAGCTTGGTGTTGTCGACCGCGAGATCGGCGCCCACCGCCATGCCCTTCTGGACCGCCGGACGCGCGCCCAGTTCCTCGAACCAGCGCTTGAAGTGCTTGAACTCCTCGATGTCCTGGCCCTGGAACTTCCAGTTGAGGGTCCAGGGATAGCAGATCATGTCGGCGATCGTGTACTGGTCGCCGGCCAGGTACCGGTGCTTGTAGAGCTGGTTGTTCAGTACGCCGTAAAGACGGTTCACCTCGTCGGTGAAGCGGGTGATGGCATAGGTCTGGTCGCCTTCCTTGGCCTGGTCGACGCGGCGGAAATGGCCGCACTCGCCGCTCTTGGGGCCCTGGTTGGCCATCTGCCAGATCAGCCACTGATTCACGTCGTGGCGCGTCCGCAGGTCCTGCGGATAGAACTTCCCGGCCTTCTCGGCGATGTACATCATGATCGCGCCGGACTCGAACAGACTGATCGGCGCGCCGCCGTCCTTGGGCGCATGGTCGACCATCACCGGCATGCGATGATTGGGATTCATCTCCAGAAACGCGTCGCTGAACTGGTCGCCGCGGCCGATATTCACCGGCACGATGCGATAGGGCAGGCCGCATTCCTCCAGCAGGATGGTGACCTTCTTGCCGTTGGGCGTGGGCCAGTAGTGCAGGTCGATCATGGCGCTCTCCGACGAGGCGAATGGGTGACAGTTGGGCGAAGGGTCGGCCGGTCGCTGCGGCTCGTCAATGGTGTATGCTCGCGCCAACGACAGGGTCCGGGAGGGCCGCCCCGATGGATGGAAAGTGGGTTCGCAACGCCTGGTACGTGGCGGGCTGGTCGCATGAACTGGCGGCCGGCCGCATCGAGGCGCGCACCGTCATCGAGCAGCCGCTGGCGCTCTATCGCAGGGGCGACGGTTCCGTTGTGGTGCTCGAGGATCGCTGCTGTCACCGCTTCGCGCCGCTCTCGATGGGGCGGCTGGAGCAGGACGATCTGCGCTGCATGTATCACGGGCTGAAGTTCGCGCCCGACGGCCGCTGCATCGAGATTCCCGGCCAGAAGCTGATCCCGCAATCGGCCTGCGTGCGGCGCTATCCGGCGGCCGAACGCGGCGGCTGGATCTGGGTGTGGATGGGCGAGGCGGCCGCAGCCGATCCCGCCTCGATCCCGCAGTCCGTGCCGCTCGGCGATCCCTCCTATTGCATGCTGAGCGGCCGGATGGACTATGATGCCCACTATCTCCTGATCGACGACAACCTGCTCGATCTCTCGCATCTCTCCTTTGCCCACGAGAAGACGCTCGGCCTCGACATGCCGCAATGGGCCGACGAGCGGCCGCGCATCCTGCCGCTGGAGCGTGGGCTCAGGGTGCAGCGCTGGCTGCGCAACCAGCCGTCACGCGGCTTCATGCGTCGCTGGGGCGAGACGCTCGACCTGTGGAACAGCTACGACTTTCTCTTTCCGGGGATCTTCCTTTTGCGTACCGCTTTCTATCCCATCGGCTCGGCCGACCGCTGGAACCGCAACGCGCCGGGCGAGGCGCCGCTCTTCCTGCGCTACGACGACCAGGCAGTGACGCCCGTCGGCGACCGCAAGACGCGCTACTTCTACGCCGCCGGCGCACGGCGCGCCGACATCGACGACGAGCGGGTCGGCCGTCTGTTCGCCATCGTCGAAGCGGCGTTCGCCGAGGACAAGGCGATCATCGAAGCGCAGCAACGGGTGATCGATCGCGATCCGACCCGCCGCATGCTGCCGACCAGCCTCGATGCCGGGCCGACGCAGTTCCGCAAGCTCGTGCAGGCCCTCCTCGATCACGACGGGCTGCCGGGTCCGATGGCGGGCCCGATAGCGACATCGTCGGGCGACAACCAGACAAGGGCCTCCTGAGATGCCCGACACGCTTCACAATACGCAGGCCGATCAGCGGTCGATCCGCCGCCTCGAAGACGCGCGCTTCCTGCTGGGCCGTGGCCGTTACCTGGAAGACATCGCCGCACCCACAGCGCTGGCTGCCTATGTCCTGCGCTCGCCCCACGCCCATGCCCTGATCCACCGGGTGGATATTGCCCAGGCCTCCGCACGGCCCGGCGTGCACCTGATTGCGACGGCGGTGGATCTCGCGGCCGACGGGCTCGGGCCGCTGCCCTGCATGGCCGCCGTGAAGCCGCTGATCGTGCCACCGCGGCCGGCGCTGGCCGAGGGCCGTGTCCGCCATGTCGGCGATCCGGTGGCCTTCGTCGTTGCCCAGTCCGCCGAGATCGCCCGCGAAGCGGCGGAGCTGATCGAGGTCGATTACGAGCCGCTGCCATCGGTCGTCGACGGCCGGGCGGCGATCGCAGACGGTGCGCCGGTGCTGTGGGATCAGGCGCCCGGCAATCTCGCCTACCACGTCCAGCGCGGCGACCGCGACGCGGTCCGGCACGCCCTCGCCCAGGCGGCGCACACCGTCGAGGTCGAGGTGATGAACAACCGCGTCGTCGTGGTGCCGCTCGAGCCGCGCGCCGGTATCGCGCAGTACGACGCGACCACGGATACCATGGACCTCGAGCTGACCGGCCAGGGCGTGCATGGCATTCGCCGCCAGCTCGCCGAGTTCGTGTTCAAGGTGCCGCTCGAGCGCATCCGCCTGCATGCGCCGGATGTCGGCGGCGGCTTCGGGATGAAGAACTTCCTCTATCCCGAATGGGTGCTGTTGCTCTGGGCGGCCCGCAGGCTGAGGCGGCCGGTGCGCTGGCTCGCCGACCGGGCCGAGGAGTTCGTGACCGGCGCGCAGGGGCGTGACATCGAAGCCCGCGCGAGACTTGCGCTCGACGCGGCGGGGCGCTTCCTCGCCCTCGATGTCGAGATGGTGGCCAATCTCGGCGCCTATCTCTCGGGCAATGGCCCCGGTGCTTCGGTCGTCGCCGCATCGACAGCGCAAGGCGGCGTCTACGACATCCCGGCGATCGCCGTCGATATCCGCGGTGCCTTCACCAACACCGTGCCGGTCGACGCCTATCGCGGCGCCGGCAAGCCGGAGGCGAACTACATCGTCGAACGCGCCGTCGAGGCGGCGGCGCGCGCGATCGGCCGCGATCCCGCCGACCTTCGGCGGCAGAACCTGATCGCTTCCTTTCCGCATCGCACGGCGATGGGCATGGCCATCGACTCGGGGGGCTTCGCCGACAACCTCGACGCCGCGATCGCGCGCGCCGACCGGGCAGGCTTCGATGCGCGGCGGGCGGCGGCCAAGGAGAAGGGCCTGCTGCGCGGGCTGGGCGTCGCCTGCTTCCTCGAAACCTCACGCGGTGCGCCCAACGAGGGGGCGGAGGTCCGCTTCCAGGGCGACGGCTCGGTGACGATCGCCGTGGGTACCGAATCGAACGGGCAGGGGCACGAGACGGCTTTCGCGCAGATCGCGGCGCGCCATCTCGGCCTGCCGATCGAGGCCTTCCGCTACGTGCAGGCCGACACGCGCGCCGTCCGCAGCGGGGCGGGCCATGGCGGGGCGCGCTCGATGCATATGGGCGGCGCGGCACTGGTCAAGGCGATGGAGGCGGCGCTGGCGACGGCGCGGCGGCTGGCGGCGCATCTGCTGCAGGCCTCGGTCGACGAGCTCGACTATCGCGCGGGACGCTTCGTCGTGCGTGGCAGCGATCGCGCCATCGACCTCGCCACCCTGGCGCGGAGCGCCGGCGATCCCGCGAACCTGCCAGACGGCATGGCGCCTGAGAACGGCCTCGGCGAGCATGTGATGAACATCACCGATGTCTTCACCTTTCCCAGCGGCTGCCATGTGGCCGAGGTCGAGATCGATCCGGAGACAGGGGCGATCCGGCTGGTCGACTACACGGCGATCGACGATTACGGCCGGCTGATCAATCCGATGCTGACCGAAGGCCAGGTCCAGGGCGGCGTGGCGCAGGGGATCGGCCAGGCGCTGCTCGAACACACGGTCTACGATCCGCGATCCGGCCAGCTGCTCAGCGGTTCGCTGATGGACTACGCCCTGCCGCGGGCCGACGACCTGCCGTCGTTCGACATTGCCCTGATCGAGCGGCCGACCGCCGCCAATCCGCTGGGCGTGAAGGGGTCGGGGCAGGCGGGTTGCATCGCCGCCCCCCAGACGGTGATGGCCGCCGTGCTCGATGCCTTGCGGCCGGCTGGCGTGCAGAGCCTCGACATGCCGGCGACGCCTTCCCGGGTTTGGGAGGCGTTGCGGGCGGCGACTCCTGATCGCGTGTAGCGACGACGGCTACTGCGCTGCCGCCAGATAGCGGGCCAGGGGGCCGGCCTTGTCGGCCGGCAGCCTGGCCGGTGCCTCGTTGAGCCTGATGCCGATATCGCAGGCGTCGCCGGGTGACAGTCGCGCCAGGGTGCGCAGCTTGTCGAAGTCGGCCGGCGTCAGCCCGGCCTCGCCGAGCAGCACGGCGGCCTCGGCGTCGCTCGGCGTGGCCGGCGCCTTGCCGGCCTTGAGGGCCGCGCGGCCGGCGCGATAGGCCTTCTCCATCGTCGCCAGCATCTCGCGCATCAGCTTCTGCGCCATTTCGTCGAGCTTCTCGCCGCGCTGGATGCCGATCAGGGCGAGCTCGCGGCAGGTCGCGACATCGACGCTTTTGAGGTGTCGCATCAAGGCGAGCCGTGCGGCCAGCACGGCCTCTGCATCCGCGGCATCTGTCGCCCGCAGAGCCGGCACGATGTGGCTCGAGCGCAGCTCGGCCATCAGCGCCAGCGGCCGGGGCGGCCCCTGGGTCGTGGGATTGCGCAGCTCCTCGGTCAGGGCCTGGCGCAGCCGGGTTTCGGCGCCGGGGACGTCGTCGAGCACCAGCCCCACCAGGGGCAGGGCCCGCGACTCGGCGACCGCCTGGTCGACCATCTGGGCGTCGTTGCCGGTCAGGCGCTCCAGCCCGTAGACCGTCGCCCCGCCGGCAAGGGCTGCCGCCACGGCCGCGACGGCGGTGCGCTGCAGCCGTTGCGCCGTCAGCCGGGCGCGGCCGAACAGGTAGACGATGGCGGCCACCGCGACGGTGATGACGACGACGATCGCGATCTTTTCCACTTTTCCACTCCGGTTTTCACGCCCTGCGACCCAGCCTTGCGCACGGCTGCTGTAGTAAGGTAGGCAGACGGCTCGACGCTCTATGCCCATACATATCGATTTTTTCCACCCCGGCCGTCTGGTCATCATCGTGGCCCGCGGCGTCGTCACCAACGACGACCTTGCTTCGTCCTTCCGGCAGCTCATCGAGAGTGGGGCGCTGCACTACCGCAAGATCATCGATATTTCCTCGCCGTCCAATCCGATGTCGGCCGAAGACATCGAAGGAACGGCGGCGCGGTTCCGCTCGCTGCCCAACGCCGCCGCGCGCGGCCCGCTCGCCTTCGTGGTCGGCCCCGGCCGCGCTGCCGAAAACGCGATGCGATTCGCGGCTCTCACTGAAGGTGAACGGCCGGTGAGGGTGTTTCACAGTCTGCATGAAGCGCGAAAGTGGCTCGAGCAGCAGCCGGTCGGCGTCCCCGTACCCGGAGCACCTAAACCCAGCGGGCCCTAGCTGCCATCTATTTGAATAACAACTGCAAGGGTAAGCCGTCGCGTTGTGCGACGCCCCTGGGGTAGCGTCGGGCGCTCGTAGAGTTCAGTGCCCGACATGCCGTTCAAGCTCGACATCTTTCCCCCCGACCGGATCCTGATCGGCGTTGCGCGCGGCGACATCACGGTTGCCGACCTGGCCGCTTTCATGAAGCAGATCATCGACGCCGACGTTCTGCACTATCGCAAGATCATCGACATCACGACGGCGACCAGCAGCATCGGCGAGCAGGAGCTGCAGGCGATGGCCGAGAGATTGCGGGCGGTACCGGTCCTCAAGCCGCGCGGACCGCTGGCCATCGTGGCCGATCACCAGCGCGGCGAGTTGGGGCGGCTCTTCATGTCGATGACTTCGGCGGAACGGCCAGTCCAGGTCTTCCGCAGCATCCACGAAGCGCGCAGGTGGCTGCTGGAGAATTCGAAGGTCCAGCTTTAGCGCCGCTCCCTATTCGAAGCAGCGGCCGCTGCGGATGGAGCAGGAGTCCGAAACCACGCGGGCGTTGCATTCGTTCCAGGCCGACTGCTCGGCGCCGTCCTTGGTCGGAGCGGCCCCGTAGCCCGACGCGACACCGTTCGGGCTGTAGGCGAAGGCCACGCACCGCGCCAAGGTGGCAAGCCGGATGCGGCAGCTCGGGCCGCCGCCGCACTCGCCCAGCGCCGTGATCTCGGCGGCTTCACGCGTCGCCATGCCGACGGCGACGCCGAAATTCTGCCGGCCGTCGGAAGCAACGGCTCCCCAGACTTCCTGGGCGTGAACGGCCGGCGCCACGACCAACAAGACGGCGGCGGCGAACACGATCGTCGAGAACGCAGCGCGAATCATGGCGTGTTCTTCTCCAGGAAGGCGCGCACGCGCTTGATCGATTCCTGCAGATAGGTCGGCCCGCGCCAGTCCTTCTGCACTTCGAGGTTGGGAGCGAGGGCTGCGATCTCGTCGCTGGTCTTGGCAGGGTGCGGCTTGTCGGTGCCGGGTTGCAGGAACAGCGGCGTCCGGCAGTTCTTCACGAAATCGCGCGTGACCGAGAAGACGAAGTCGCCGCCGAACATGTTGTGGCCGAACGAGTCGATGGTGGCTTGCGAGATCGCGGGCTCGCGCGCCCGCACCGTCTCGCCGTAGCCCTTCACCGCAGCGTCCCAGGTGTCGCGGTTCTCGTGCATGCCGATCGGGTTCTGCAGCACGGCCGCCGCAACGCGATCGGGCGCCTGCTCGATCGCCTCGAAGCAGTAGCTGCCCCCGATGCAGCCCCCCATGACATGGAACTTGCCGAAGCCGAGATGGTCCATCAGCGTGACATGATCGGCCGCGAATGTGTGCCAGCCATGGTCGGGCTGCACATCGGCGGTCGACCTTCCGGCATTGCGCTGATCCATGCCGATCACGGTGAAGCGATCGGCGAGCGCCTCCATGGGATTCATCCAGGCCGCCGGCTGACCGGGGTTGGCCGGGCTTTCCTTCCACATCCCGAGCTGCGACTTCAGCCCGCCGGGGGCATAGAGCAGCAGTGGAAAGCCCTTGCCGTGGACCTCGTAGTAGATCTCGGCATCGGGGCGCTTGAATATCGGCATGCGGGTCTCCTTGTGGAGGTCAACCCTGGGGCTTGTAGCCGATGGAGTCGACGGTCTTCTTCCAGTCGCCGAGGTCCTTCGTCAGGCGGGCCGTGAACTCGGCCGGCGTCGCCGGCTCGACATCGAGACCGAGCTCGACCAGCTTCTTCTGCACTTCCGGCAAGGCGAGCACGGCATTCAGCTCCTTACCCCAGGCGTCGAGCAAGGGCGCCGGGGTCTTGGCCGGTGCGAAGAAGACGTACCAGCCCAGCGAGGCAAGCTGCGGATAGCCGAGCTGGCTGATGGTCGGGATCTCCGGCGCCGAGGTGGTGGGCTTGATGCCCGAGGTGAAGATCACCTTCACCTTGCCGGCGCGATGATGCTCCAGGAAGTCGGTGATGCCGCCGCAGCCGGCTGCGATATGGCCGCCCTGCAGGTCGGCCACCAGCGGCGCCGCGCCGCGATAGGGCACCGGTTCTAATGGAATGCCGATCTCCTTGCCGGCCATGACGCCGAAGAAATGCGTCGAGGATCCGAGCGCCGTCGTGCCGAAGCTCTGCCGGTCGGGATTCTTTTTCAGCCAGGCGATGTAGTCCTTGAGGTCGTTGACGCCGATGGTGGGCGAAACGCAGAACGCCGTCTGCACCGTGCCGGCCTGCGCGACCGGAGCAATGTCGGTGAGGGGATCCCAGGTGACGCCGGGCATGGTGATCTTCTGGATGATGGTGGCGCTCGGCACATAGGCGATGGTCGTGCCGTCGGGGGCCGAGTTCTTCAGCGTTTCGATGGCGATGGTGCCCGAGGCGCCGGCCTTGTTGTCGACCAGGATGTTGCGGCCGGTGCGCTGCTTCAGCGGCTCGGCGAGGTAGCGCGCCATCACGTCGGTGCCGCCGCCGGCCGGGAAGCCGACCAGGATCTTGAGCGGCTTGTCGGGCAGGCCGGTCTGCTGGGCACGCACCGAGGCGAGCGGCGCTGCCATCGCCGCACCAGTCATCAACAAGGACGTGCGGCGCGTGATCTTCTTCATCGTCATTCTGCGTTTCCTCCGGGAAAAGTCAGCTCACGAGGCTCCAGGCGAGCTCCGCCCGCTCGCGGGGGGACTTGCTCATCTTGATCGACTCGGGGTTCGCGGCATTGCCGTCGAGCCCGCGGCGATAGACGCCCTGGGCGATCGCGGCGAGGCGGAACAGCGAGAAGGCGAGGTAGTAGTTCCAGTGCGGGATCGCGGCGCGGCCGGTGCGCCGGCAATAGGCTGCGACATAGTCTTGTTCGGTCGGCAGGCCGAGGCGCGCGAAGTCCACTGTGGCGTAGCCGTGCGGTGGGTCCTTCAGGTGATAGCCGAGGCAGTTGTAGGCGATGTCGCACAAGGGGTGGCCGAGCGTCGAGAGCTCCCAGTCGAGTACGGCCACGATGCGCGGCTCGCTGGGATGGACGATGAGGTTGCCCAGACGATAGTCGCCATGGACGATGCCGGTCGGATCGCCGTCGTCCGGGATGTTTTCGGGCAGCCAGGCCGAAAGCTTGTCCATCGCCGGGATGTCGTCGGTCTTGAGCTCGGCATACTGCCTGCTCCAGCGCGCGATCTGCCGGGCGATGTACTGGCCGCTGCGTCCGTAATCGGACAATCCGACCTTGGCGGGATCGACCTTGTGCAGGCGGGCCAGCACGTCGTTCATCGAATCGAAGATCGCCGTGCGCTCGGCCGGCGTCTGGTCGGGCATCGACGGATCGACCAGGATGCGGCCTTCGACGGCATCCATGACGTAGAACATCTGGCCGATGACCCGATCGTCGTCGCAGAGCAGGCGCGCCGGTGCGACCGGCACGTCGGTGCCGGCGAGGGCGGAGATCACGCGGAACTCGCGATCGACCTGATGGGCGGAGGCGACCAGCTTGCCCGGCGGCTTCTTGCGCAGCACGAAGTTGTGGCGCTTGCCGTCCGTCATCTCGGCGTCGACGAAGAAGGTCGGGTTGGAATGGCCCGAGTCGAACTGCCTGACTTCCAGGCCGCCGCGATAGCCTTCGAGATGTGCAGTGAAATAACGGTCGAGCGAGGAGACGTCGAAACGGTGGCGCTCCATCACCGGGACGGTCTTGGCGTAGGTCGGCATGCGCCGGACCCTAGGGTTGGCAGGGAGGTTTGGGCAAACGTCCGGTCCCGCAGGGAGGAACGTGCCTGTGGAACAGCGCGATTTGCGCTGTTGCAGTATCGACTTGCGGAGTTTCAGCGTCGCATTGCGATGAAGCCGCCAATGCCGATCATGCCCCAGAGGCCACCGACGATCGCGGCTGCGCTGGCGGGGTCGAGTTGACGTTCGAGAAAGACGAAGGCCGCCAGTGACAGGCAGGTCGCACTTACGACCAGCGCCATGGCAACGCCGACGGCGAGCATGGCGCGCACAAGGACGCGGTCGGCGGCGGTGCGCAGGGAGCGCGCCGCCGTGGCCGTCGCGACAGCTTGCAGGAGGGGGCCGATCATGGAAGGTCGCTGACTGCGCTCTGCCTTCTGGCGCGGGGCATCCTTCCTACTGCCGACGACAAAGATAGCCTGCGAGGAAGCCGATCCCGACGATTGCCGCCAGGGTCGTCAACGGCCGCGCCTCGGTGTGCTCGATCAGGGTGTCGGCCGCCTTGTTCTTCAGGTTGACGGTTTCCTGAGCCACCGACTTCGCCGTGTCGCCATATTTAGCGATCAGCGCGCGGGCCGATTTCAGGGTCTCCTCGATCGCCTCCTCGCCGCGCGACGCCAGCGATTGTCCGGTACCGCTCATCTGCTCGGCCAGATCCTCGAGCTGCGACTTGAGGACGGCGATTTCCTTGGCGAGATCCTTGCCATTGTGGTGGCTGGCGGTGCGCATGGGGCATCTCCTCCGGGGCTGCGGGTTGCGTATGTCGGAGAAACAACGCCTGCCCCGGATAGAGGTTGCGATCGCTGTGCGGGCCTGTTAGCCGTCCCAGACGTTGGTCGGCATCGGCAGGCGGGCGAAATCGGCCTCGGACAGGGGGCGCTCGAAGACCACGCCCTCGCGCTCCAGCAGCATCATCCATTGCCGCACATGCTGGCCACTGTGCCAGGTGGTGCGTTCCAGCAACTCATGCAGGCTCTGCGGCCCGTAATAGGTGGCAAGCGACCGCGCCGGATCGCGGTCGCCATCGGACTGCCAGGTCCGGAAGCGGCGCTGAACGTCGGTGCCATAGCCGACCAGCGTATCGGCCGGCGCATCTGCCGCCGGTTCCTCGCGGAACATCGCCTGGACCAGGGTGATGCCGCGTTCGGCGTCAAGGAAGGCTTCGACCACCTTGAAGAGGTGCCAGGCGAGCGCCCGGTAACTGCGCGGCCGGCCCGGCACATGGACGTGCAGCCGCTCCGCCGGCATCAGCGGCAGCAGGGCGATCGCGGCACTCATGAACTTGTCGAGCCGGCGGCTGAGCTCGTCGACGGAGAGAGCAGGGCCCGCCTTCTCGGTAAGGCCGAGGAAAGCCACGATCTGCGGCAGGCTCTGGCCGAACACGAAGTCCTTGCCGCGCGACAGCACCGGCACCGAGCGCACACCCAGCGCCTGCAGCTCGGCAAGGCCGGCTGGATCCTCGAGGACATTCACTGAAACAAAGTCGATCCCACGGACCGATAGAAACTCCTTGAGTCTCAGGCAGCTGGTTCAACCGGGCTGCCAGAAGACCTTCAGTGGCTCTGTCATGGCTGTATCCTTCCGGACGCGATGTTCGGACCACACTACTGAGAAGCACGCCGTCTCAGCAAGTCGAGCAAGGGAGTGGATACATTTTCTCCTCACCCTGCAAAGGCGCTCTTGGAATCACACATCGCCCATAGGTCGAGCGCAGCGACCTCTTTCATTCTCCTCTCCCCCGTTTCGGGGGAGAGGCCGGGTGAGGGGGAGCGAAGGAGGCAGAGATCACACGACTCCGCGGTCGCGGCCCCCCCTCACCCAACCTCTCCCCCAAAAGGGGGAGAGGAATATGAACGTCACCCAAACCACGCCCAAGCGATGTGTGATCCAAGGTGGCCGATCAACTCACGCCTTGCGGTGGCAGACCACGCAGATCTTGTTGCCGTCGAGGTCGCGCAGATAGGCGCCGTAATAGTCGGGATGGTAGTGCGGCCGGAGGCCGGGGGCGCCTTCGTCCTTTGCGCCGGCCGCCATGCCGGCCTTGTGGGCAGCATCGACGGCGTCGCGCGTCTCGGCTTCCAGGCCGATGGTGATGCCGTTGCCGACCGTGGCGGCCTTCTGGTCGAGCGGACTGACTACCCAGAATTGCGGCCGGCCGCCGGCGCGGCCGTACCCCAGCCCGGTGGGAAATTCGAGGTGGCGCACCAGGCCGAGTGGCTTCAGCAGCGTGTCGTAGAAGGGCTTGGCCTTGGTGAGGTCGTTGCTGCCGATCGTGACGTGACTGAACATCGATATCGTCCTCTCGTCATGCCCTCAAAGGGTCGGCTTCATCCCGAGGGCCTGTAGCGTCGCCTGCCACTTCTTCATGTGTGCGGCGAGGCGGTCGGCGCAGACCGCCGGCGTCGATGTCTCGACTTCCAGGCCAAGCTGGGCGAGCTGCTCGCGCACCTCTTTATCCTGCAGCGTCGCGACGAGCGCGCCGTTCCAGAGATCGACCAGGGCGGGCGGCATGCTGGCCGCCGCGAAGAAGCCGTACCATTCCTCCATGGTGAGGCCGGGGTAGCCGGCTTCCGCCGCTGTCGGCAGATCGGGCGCGACCGAGACCCGCTTGGAGCCCGACGTCGCAAGGATGCGCACGCGATTGCCGCGATGGGCGACCAGGAACGAGGTGAGGCCCGCGACGCCGGCCGGCACGCGGCCGGCTTCCATATCGTTCACCAGCGGGGCAGTCCCTCGAAATGCCTGGCCCTCCATCGGCACGCCGAATTCGCGGCCAAGCGCCCGCGTGTAATATTGCAGCATCGCGTCGGTCGCCGTGGCGCCGATCTTGTTGCGGCCCGCTTCGCCGCCTTTCAGCCAGGCGACATACTCGGCCACGGTCCGGGCCTCGATCTTGGGCGACACGGCAAAGGCGTCGATGTAGGTGCCGGCCGTCGTGATCGGCGCGAGGTCGGTCATCGGGTCGAAGGGATAGGACGGTGTGAAGAGCCTGGCGACCAGCGAGGGCGACGGCATGAAGGCGACCATGGTGCCGTCGGCACCACCATATTTCAGTGCCTCGCCGGCCGCAGCACCTGTGCCGCCGGGACGGTTCTCGACCGTGACGCGGCGTCCGACACGGCGCTCGAGGCCGGTGGCGATCAGCCGGGCCATGGCGTCCGATCCGCCGCCCGCCGCAAAGCCGATGACGATGCGCAATGTCCGATCGGGCAGGCCCGATTGTGCGGAAACGATAGCCGGTGCTGCCAGGGCTGCGCCGAGGATCGATCGGCGGAAGATTTTCGTCGATGTCACGCCTTGAGGATGCCGCAGCTCATCGAGCGGCGGCAAGAACTTACCGTTTCAAATAGGAACGGTCGGGCGCGGCAATTGGAAATGATCGCGTAACGTTTTGCCTTCATAAGCGCTGCGGAAAAGTCCGCGCTTCTGCAGGAGCGGAACGACTTCGGCGATGAAGACATCGAGCATCGACGGCAACAAGGGCGGCATCAGGTTGAAGCCGTCGGCGGCGCCGTCATTGAACCAGTCCTCGATCAGGTCGGCGATCTGTTCGGGCGTGCCGGCGGTGGTGAAGTGGCCGCGCGCGCCGGCGAGATACGCCAGGAGCTGGCGCAAGGTGTAGTTCTCGCGGCGCACCAGCCCCACGATCACCTCGGTGCGGCTGCGGGCCGCCTGCACTGAGCCCGGATCGGGGAAGTCTTCCGGTGTCAGCGGCCGGTCGAGCGGCAGATGGGAAAAGTCGTGGCCGCCGAAGCGGCCGCTCAACCGCTTGCGCCCCACTTCGGGATCGGTGAGTTCGGCGAGCTCGCGCGCCAGCCGTTGCGCTTCGGCTTCGGTCGAGGCGATCACCGGGCTGAGGCCGGGCAGGATCAGCACGTGCTCGGGCCGGCGGCCTTCGGCGATCGCGAGCCCTTTGAGATCGGCATAGAAGTCCTGCGCCGTCTTCTTCTCCATCTGCGCCGTGAAGACCGCTTCGGCATGCCGCGCGGCAAAGCGGCGGCCGGTATCGGAGGAGCCGGCCTGCACGAAGACCGGCCGGCCCTGCGGCCCGCGTGGCATGTTGAGCGGGCCGGAGACCCGATAGTACTTGCCGGCATGGTCGATCGGCTGGATGCGCTCGGCGCGGGCATAGTGCCCGCTTGGCCGATCGTCGAGTACGGCGTCGTCGGCCCAGCTGTCCCACAGCGCCTTCACGACCTGCACGAACTCCTCGCCGCGTTCGTAGCGCTCGTCGTGGCTGACCAGGCTCTCGCCGCCATAGTTGCGCGCTGCCGCGGCAAGCCACGAAGTGACGATGTTCCAGCCGACGCGGCCGCCGCTGATATGGTCGAGCGAGCCGAACTGACGGGCGAGGTTGAAAGGCTCGGAGTAGGTGGTCGAGGCCGTTGCGATCAGGCCGATGCGGCTGGTCGAGCCGGCGATCGCGGCCAGGGTGGTGATCGGCTCGAGCCAGGTGCTGGCAGCGTGCGCCACCGTGTCCATCAGCGCCAGCGTGTCGGCAAGGAAGATCGAGTCGAACAGGCCCGCTTCGGCACGTCGGGCGAGATCGCGAAAATACTCGATGTCGGTCAGCGCCAGGGCCGAGGACTCCGGGTGCCGCCACGATGCTTCGTGGTGGCCCCGGCTCTGGATGAAAAGATTGAGATGGAGCTGTCGCGTCATCCCCTCACTGTGCCGCGGGCGCGTACACGGCGGCAAGCTGGCGCGACACCAGACGCGCATAGAGTCCGCCACGCGCCAGCAGCGAGGCATGCGTGCCGCTTTCCGCTACGCGGCCCTCGTCCAGCACGACGATCAGGTCGGCGTCGCGCACCGTCGAGAGGCGATGAGCGATCACGATCGTGGTGCGATCGGCCTTGAGTACATCGAGCGCACGACGCACCGCCTGCTCGTTCACCGCGTCGAGATGCGATGTCGCCTCGTCGAGGATCAGGATCGGTGCATCCTTGAGGAACGCACGAGCGATCGCCACACGCTGGCGCTGGCCGCCGCTCAGGCTGGTGCCGCGCTCGCCGACCGGTGACTCGAGCCCGTCGGGCAGGGCCGCGACCAGCTCGCTGAGCGAGGCGTGGGTGATCGCGGCCTGCAGCTCCTGTTCGGTGGCGTCGGGACGCGCGATCAGGATGTTGGCGCGCAGGGTGTCGTTGAACAGGTAGGTGTCCTGGGCAACCAGGGCCACCAGACCGCGCAGGGCGTCGAGCTTGTAGTCCCTGAGATCGGCGCCGTTCAGCAGGATGCGGCCGGAGTCGGGATCCCAGAAGCGCATCAGGAGCTGCGCCGTCGTCGTCTTGCCGGCCCCCGAAGTGCCGACCAGGGCCACTGTCTTGCCGGCCGGGATGTCGAAGCTGACCTCGGCGAGGGCGCGGCGGCTCTGGCCGGGATAGCTGAAGGTCACCTTCTCGAGCGAGAGCGCGGCAGCGCCGGTCGGCGCTGGCGCGCCGGGGCCGTCGCGCACCGGGATCGGTTCGTTGGCCAGTGCATAGACGCGGCGTGTGGCGCCCAAGGTGTCGGCGAGCTGGCGGCCAACCTGCGCGATTTCCGAGACCGGCAGGAAGGCAGCCATCGCCAGGATGGTCATCAGCGGCAGCAGGCCGGGATCGAGCGCGCCGTTGGCGGCGAGCACGGCGCCCACCACGACGACCGCCAGGCCACCCAGTCCCGTCAGCACTTCGAGGATCGAATGCTGCAAGGTGAGCTCGCTGAAGAAGGGCAGGCGCAGCGAGATGTGGCGCTGCGAGAGCTGGTCGAGCTTCTCGCCGCGTCGGCCTTCTTGCTGGAAGGCGACGATCTCGCCCAGGCCCTGCACCGAATCGACCGCGAAAGCCCCCAGCTCGCCAGCGGCCTCGCGCGCTTCGCTGCCCAGCCGATCGACCCGCTTTCTCATCAGGAAGGGGCTGAGGCCCACGGCCAGGAGGAAGGGCACCAGCGCCAGTGCCAGCCAGCCGCTGTTCGAGGCAAGGATGGCGATGACGACGGCCGGGACGAGGACGGCGACGAAAGCCGGCGCCACGGTATGGGCGAAGAAGTACTCGACCAGTTCGATGTCGTGGGTGGCCAGTGCCATCAGGTCGCCGGTGCGGCGGCGGGTGAGATAGGCCGGCGCCAGGGCGTCGAGCTTGCGGAAGGCGTCGATGCGCATCTCGGCCAGCAGGCGGAAGGCCATGTCGTGCGCCAGCCACGATTCCAGCCAGTGCAGGATGCCGGAAAGCGGGGCCAGGATGGCGAGCGCGATCGCCAGCCCGCCATAGGGCTGGTGATTCTTGAGCGCGAGCACGATCAGCGCCGACAGCACGCCGATGCCGATGAAGGACACGACCCTGAGCACGCCCAGGACGAAGGTGGCAGTGAGCTTGCCCTTCCAGGGCATGATCACTTTCATCAGCTCGGCGACCACCTGGTACCAGGTGAGGCCCTCGGCCTTGATGATGCCTTCGGTCATCGGCTTGATCGCACCGCCCGGCGTGCTCGCGACAGTCTCGGCGCGCGCCGGCGCATCGAGCGTGTCGAGCGTTGCGCCGACCTGCTGTTCGCGTGCCTGTTCGGCCATCAGCCGCGCATAGACGCCACCGCTTCTCATCAGCGGTGCATGCTTGCCTTCCTCGGCGACATGGCCGCGGTCGAGCACCAGGATGCGGTCGCAGTCGATCACACTCGACAGGCGATGCGCCAGGATCAGGGTTGTGCGGCCCTGCATCAGGCGATCGAGCGCCTCCTGGATCACCGCTTCGTTCTCGGCATCGACGGCGGAGAGCGCCTCGTCCAGCACCAGGATCGGCGTGTCGCGCAGCAGGGCGCGGGCGATCGCCAGGCGCTGGCGCTGGCCGCCGGAGAGCTTGATGCCTTTTTCGCCGATGATCGTTCCGTAGCCCTGCGGCAGGCTGAGGATGAACTCGTGGATGTTGGCGGCGCGGGCTGCATCTTCCAATTCGTCCTGGGAGGCGCCGGGCTTGCCGAGGCGGATATTCTCCTCGACCGTGCCGTGGAACAGGAAGGTGTCCTGGTTCACCACCGAGATCAGCGAGCGGATCTGCTCGAAGGACAAGGTGCGCAGATCATGGCCGCCCAGCAGGATGCGGCCCTGGTCGGGATCGTAGAAACGCAGCAGCAGGCGCACGATCGACGACTTGCCGCCGCCCGAGGTGCCGACCAGGCCGAGCCGTTCGCCGGCCGCGGCCGTGAAGGCGAGCCCGTCATGCACGGTGCGCCGCGTGCCGGGATAGGCGAAGCGCACGTTCTCGAAGGTGATGGTGGGGGCGAGCACGGTGCTGAGCGGCGCCGGGGCTGCATCGGCGACCGCCGGCTTGTCGTCGAGCAGGCGATAGATGCCTTGTGCCGCCGAGAGACCGACCATGCCCTGATGCAGCACCGAGCGCAGCTCGCGCATCGGCCGGAAGATCTCGATGCCCAGCATCAGGATCACCAGCAGCGAGGTGAGCGACATAGCGCCGGCCTCGACCCGCGCGGCGCCGTAGATCAGCGCGGCGGCCGCGCCGCCGGCGATTGCCGTGTCGGTGATGCCGCGGGCTAGCGAGTTGGTGCCCAGCACCCACATGGTGCGGCGGAACAGATCGCGCGCCTCGACCTCGAGCTTGTCGGCGCGTGCCTTGCCCTGGCCGAACGCCTTGAGCGTGGCGAGACCCTGGATGGAATCGAGGAACTCGGCGGCGAAGGACTTGTAGGCCGTCATGCGCGCGATCGAGGCGCGGACGTCCCATTTGTGCCAGAGCGCGGGGGCGAACAGCGCCACCAGGGCGAAGCCCAGCATGACCAGCGCCACCGGCAGGTCAATGAAGGCCACCACGACGAAGATCAGGATCGGCGTCAGCAGCGCGATCATGAACTGCGGCAGGAACTGGCCGAAATAGGTCTCGAGCTGCTCGACACCGTCGATCAGCGAAAGGGTGATGCCGCCGGAGCGCTGCCGGCCGACCGTGGCCGGCCCCAGCGAAGCCACCTTGTCGTAGAGCGTGCGGCGCAACGCCTTCTGCACCCGGGCCGCCGTCTCGTGGGCCATCACGGCGCGCCAGTGTTCGGCGCCGCCGCGCAGCACCATGACGACGGCGATCAGGACGACCGGCAGGACCAGCTCCTGCAGGGGGCGGCCGGCGAAGACCTGGCCGATCAGCCAGCCCAGCAGGGCGAGGCGGGCGATGCCGAAGCCGACGCCCAGCAGGCCGACGGCCACGGCGGCGGCGATGCGGGCGCGAACGCCTCGAGTGAAGACGAGCAGGCGAGGTTCGATGTGCATGATGAAATCGTAGGTCGAACACCCATATTCGTCAGTCCACAAATTGGAAAAGTCGCTGTACAATTCTGTACATGGATTCCAACTGGGACGATCTCCGGGTTTTCCTCACTTTGGCCCGCGAAGGCACGCTCACCACGGCGGCCAAGGCGCTGGGCGTCAGCCATCCCACCGTGTCGCGCCGCGTCGCCGTGCTGGAGAGGCAGATCGGCGCCCGCCTGTTCGAGCGGCTGCCCGACCGTTTCGTGCCGACCAGCGCCGGCGAGGAACTGCTGGCCGACACCCAGGCGATGGAAAAGGCCGCCCATTCGATCCATCGCCGCAGCGCCGGGCTCAGCGACACGGTGAGCGGCACGGTGCGGCTCTCGGCCGGCGAGGCGATGGCCACCCTGATCGCGCGCCATCTCGCCGAGCTGCGCGAGCGGCTCAATCAGATCGAGTTCGAGGTGGCGGCGAGCCATACGCTCGCCAACCTGTCGCGCCGCGAAGCCGACCTGCTGATCCGCGAGCAGGTGCCGGAGCTGGGCGGCATCGTGGCGCGCAAGCTCGGCCGCGTCGCCTACGCGATCTACGCCGCGCGAGATTTCCCTGTCGGACGTCTGCCAAAGGGCGACCCGATACAGGGCCTGCTCGACCAGCCCTGGATGGGCTTCGACGAAGACCACGGCTACTTTCCCGGCCAGTCCTGGCTGCACGAGCGCCTGGGCAATCGGCGCCTGGTGGTACGGGTCAACAACTGGCTGGTGCTGCAGGATGCGGTGCGCGCCGGGGCCGGCCTCACCCTGCTGCCCTGCTATCTCGGCGATCCCGATCCGGCGCTGAAGCGGCTCGGCGGCGTCATTCCCGACGTTTTCGCCGACCAGTGGCTGCTGGTCCATCGCGACTTGCGTGCCTTGCCGCGCGTACGCGCCGTCATGGATGCCGTGATCGAGCTCTTCCACCGCGAGCGGGCGCTGCTCGAGGGGCGGGCTTGAGGGCTACGGGCTTGAGTGCCTGGCCGCGGGCCATGCGTGCTGCCGAGGGCGTTTCCGATGCCTGCCTTGCTTCCTCGACCAGCCAATCGCACAGGCGACGCACCGCGGGTCGCTGCAGCGCTTCGGCCGTGGCGACGGCGTAATAGGCAAATCGTGTCGGCCAGGTGACGGCGAGGGCGCGGACGAGTCTTCCCGCACGCAGATCGGCATCGGCGTAAGTGTCGCGGACGAGGGCGAGGCCTTGGCCATCGACCGCCGCGCGCACCATCAGGTGATCGTCGGAGAAGGAAGGCCCTTTCAGGTTGCGCGGTGTCTCGACGGCCTGGGCCTCGAGCCAGAGTCGCCAGTCCGAGCGATCGGCATCGTGCAGCAGAGGGAAGGCGAGGCAGTCGGCGGCCGTCGCGATCGGTGGCCGTCCCTTCAGGAGCGCGGGGCTCGCCACGACGATCAGTTCCGGCGCCACGAGCTTGGTCGAAACCAGGCCCGGATAGTCGCCCAGCCCATGCCGGATCGCGAGATCGACCGGCTCGCGCTTGAGGTCGACGATGCGGCTCGTCGTCTCCAGCTCGACGTCGATCTCGGGATGGCGTTCGGCAAAGCGCGAGAGGCGCGGCACCAGCCAGCTCGCGGCGAAGGACCCCATGGTGCTGACGCGAACGCGCCGCGACGAGGGAGCCGCCAGCCCGCGGCGGGCCTCGTCGATGCGGTGGAAGGGTTCGTCCAGCGCGTCGAACAGCGCTCGGCCGGCGATGGTCAGAGTCACGCCCGTCTGGGTGCGCGTGAACAGGCGCTGACCCGCCAGCTCCTCGAGGTCGCGCACGCGCTGGCTGATCGCCCCCGGCGTCAGCGACAGGTGAGTGGCGGCGTCGCGCATCCGGCCCGATCGGGCGACGGCGACGAAGGTCTCGAGCAGGTCGAGGGGGATGGCCATTTTCGGTGTTTACCCCAGCTAAACACGATTGGCGAAACCATCGTTTGAGACCCGTGGCCGTTCCCGGGAAACGTCGTCCCCCGAACAGCTCCGGAGACCTCATGCGCCAAGTGGACTCGCCCTCATCCTTTTTGCCGTGGCTGATCGTGGGCTTCGGCTTCCTGGCGCTGGCCCTGGCGTTTTCGGCGCGGGCCACGCTCGGCCTGGTCATGCCGATCTGGTCGCAGGAGTTCGGCTGGTCGCGCAGCTTCATCTCGGGAGCCGCCGCGGCAGCCTTGTTGGTGATGGCCGTGGTCGCGCCCTTCGCCGGCCGCCTCGTCGATCGTCACGGCGTGCGGCTCACGCTCACCTGCGGTCTCGTCCTAGTGGGTTCGGGCTGCCTGCTCGTGTCGGCCGCCAGCAGCGCCTGGCTGTTCCTCGTGGCCTTCAGCGGTCTCTCGGCGGTGGGCTTCGGCATCGTGGCGAGCCACGTGGTCTCGACGGCGATCGCGCGCCACTTCGAAGCCAATCGTGGCCTGGCGACGGGTATTGCGACCTCGGGCTCGACCGGCGGGCAATTCCTGATCGTGCCGCTGGTCGCGATGGTGCTGACGACCTTCAGCTGGCGGTGGAGCTTTTTCGCGATCGGCATTGCCTGCCTCGTGCTCGTGCCCTTCCTGTGGTGGACCCTGGCGGCCCGGCGCGACCCTCAGGCGACGCCGGCGGCGGGCGCGGGCACGTCGTCATTCGGCGAGGATCTTTCGGAGATCGTGCGCAAGCCCGCATTCCACGTCCTGTTCTGGAGCTTCCTGCTCTGCGGCTACACCACGGCCGGCGTCATCGAGACGCACTTTCTGCCGTACGCCGCCTTCTGCGGCTTCGGTCCGGTGCCGAGCGCCGCCGCCTACGGACTGCTCTCGGCGGTGAACCTTGCCGGCATGATCGGCGCGGGCTGGCTGGCCGATCGCATGAACCGCGTCGTCCTGCTGGGCTCGATCTACCTGGTGCGCGGGCTCACCTTCCTCATCCTCCTGCAGGTCGGCGCCAGCTACGAGATGCTGGTCGTCTTCGTGGTGCTGTTCGGTGCAGCGGATTACGCCACCGTGCCGGTGACGGCGAGCCTGGTGGCAAGCCATATCGGCCTGCGTGTCATGGGCCTCGCGATGGGCCTGATCTCGGCGGGGCATGCGCTGGGTGCAGCGGCGGGCGCCTTCTCGGGCGGCTACATCTTCGATCTGACGCAGCGCTACGACTGGGTCTGGATCAGCTCGCTCGCCCTGGCGGTCGGTGCGGGCCTCATGGTGTTCCTTCTGCGCGACCAGACAAAGTTGGTCGTGGAGGGCGCCTAGAGCAGCGCCCGGGAAGAGGGAGCCGCATGCGGGTCCCTCTTCCCAGGCATAAGCTCCTCTAGTGGCTCTGCACAGGGGCTGACGGGGACTCTGTTGGGCGCGCCGCCCCCAATTCCAGCCCTCGTCAGGCATTGAACGCGCGGACTGGTTGCAGCTTTCTTGCTATGCTTGCTGCGCCCACACCAAAGGTGCCCTTCAATGAAGCCATTGAGTGACGCAGGCTTGAAGAGGTGTGCCGACGTCTGTTCGACGCGTATGAAACTGGTAGGCACAATCCTGTGGCTATTGAGCCTGCCGATCGCGGCGAACGCGCAGGCTATTCCCGGTGCCTTGCCGGATTCCATCACGGCATTAGCGCGTGGCGAATGGCCTGCATATGCCGGAACCTACGCGGCAGCGCGGTATTCGCCACTCGGGCAGATCGACCGGGGGAATGCCGGGGACCTGCGTGTCGTTTGGCGCTGGAAGTCTCCCGACAATGCCATCAAGGACGGCAACCCGAGCGTTGGCCCAACGCGTGCGAACGAATCCACGCCGGTAATGGTCGGCGGCACGCTCTACACCAGCACGACACTTTCACAGGTCGCCGCCATCGATGCCAGCACCGGCGAGACGAAATGGGTGTTCGATCCCAAGGTCTACGAAAACGGTCTCGGCATCCCCGCCAACGACGGATGGCTCCATCGCGGCATCGCCTATTGGCGCAGCGGCGACGATGAGCGTGTGGTGATCCTTACTGCATTCGCGCACATGATCGCGTTGGATGCCAGGACAGGAAAGCCCGTACCGACATTTGGCCGCGATGGCCGGGTCGACCTCACACAAGGCTTGAGGCGGCAGGTCGAGCGGGACTACTACACGATGAGTTCGCCGCCGGTGATCGTTCGCGATGTGATCGTGGTGGGCTCATCGGTCATGGATTGGTGGCGGCACCGACCGTCGCCGCCGGGCGACGTGCGCGGCTTCGACGTGCGTACCGGCCGCCAGCTCTGGACCTTCAACACGGTTCCGCAAGAGAAAGAGCCCGGAGTCGAGACCTGGGAGAAGGAGTCCTGGAAGGAAGCCGGCAATGCCAACGTGTGGGCGCCGATGAGCGCCGACGAGGAGCTTGGCTATGTCTATTTGCCGGTCAGCACGCCCACCAATGACTACTATGGCGGACATCGCCCCGGAGACGGCCTCTATGGCGACAGCCTGGTCTGCCTGGAAGCGACGACGGGCAAAAAGATATGGCACTATCAGCTCGTCCGGCATGGATTGTGGGACTACGACACGCCGGCGGCGCCCAATCTGATCGACATCACCGTCGGCGAACGCCGCATCAAGGCCGTGGCGCAGGTCACCAAGCAGGCCTTCGTGTACGTTTTCGACCGCCTGACCGGTCAACCGGTCTGGCCGATCGAAGATCGTCCGGTTCCGAGCTCAAGCGTTCCCGGCGAAAGCGCGGCGAAGACGCAGCCGTTTCCTACTCGACCCGCGCCCATCGATATGCAGGGGCTGAGCGAGGAAGATGTGATCGATCTCACGCCCGAACTGCGCCGAGAGGCGCTCGACATCGTGGCGCGATACGATCACGGCCCACTGTACACGCCGCCGTCGCAACGCGGCACAATCCAGGTCCCGGGCCCCGCCGGCAGTGCAAGCTGGTCCGGCGCCGCAATCGATCCGGAGACCGGCATGCTCTATGTCGGGACCTATCGGCTGCCTTTCGTGGTTTCCGTTCGCAAGCCACGATCCGGCGAGGCATCGTACGATTTCATCGGTGAGTTCCGCTACTTGCCGGGCCCTCGCGGATTGCCGCTGCTCAAGCCGCCCTTCGGCAGCCTGGTCGCCATCGACATGAACACGGGAGAACATCGCTGGCGCATTCCAGTCGGGCGCAGTTCGGCCTTTCCCGCGATCGCCCAGCTTGGCATCCGCGAACAGCTGGGATTGCCGTTACGAAGCTGGGCGCTGGTGACGAAAACGGTCCTGGTTGTGGTCCAGATGGGATATTACGGGTCACCGCGGCTTCTGGCCGGGAGCAATCGCCGGGTCAATGATCTTGCCAATCTCGACCCGCACCTGTGGGTGTACGACAAGGCCACCGGCGAGATGCTTGCAGAGGTCCCGCTGCCGGCCAATGCGACTGGCTCGCCGATCAGCTATATGTCGGGCGGCAAGCAGTACATCGTGTTCCCAGTGGGCGGGGGTCCACTGGTCGAAGAGTTGATCGCGGTTGCTCTTTGACCGCCTGCCGTTGTCCATCTGGGTTCTCCTCTATGCGGGCTGAAATCCTGCCGTAACAATCAGGCGATCGAGTTTTCCCAGAGAGGGCGAAAAATCTCGTCCAGTCCGCAGACACAGTCAGTTTCGCTCTATGGTGCAAGGCGCGATCATCGACTAGAAGGGCCTCCAGTACTGGGAGGTACCTTGATGATCCGTCGTTCGTTCGTGGCACTGACTGGCTTGGCCGTGAGCGGCCTCTTGCTGGCCGGGCCGGGGGCCGCGCAGCAGCCGCCGCTCAAGATTGCGCTGATCTACGGCAAGACCGGGCCGCTCGAAGCCTATGCGCGCCAGACCGAGGCCGGCTTCATGCTGGGCCTGGAATACGCCACCAAGGGCACGATGGAGGTGGACGGCCGCAAGATCCAGGTGATCCTGAAGGACGACCAGCTGAAGCCCGACCTCGCCAAGGCGGCTCTGGAACAGGCCTATGGCGACGACAAGGTCGACATCGCCGTCGGCACCTCCTCGTCGGCCGCGGCACTCGCCATGCTGCCGGTGGCGGAGGAGTACAAGAAGCTGCTGATCGTCGAGCCGGCGGTCGCCGACCAGATCACCGGCGACAAGTGGAACCGCTACATCTTCCGCACGGCGCGCAACTCGACCCAGGATTCGCTGGCCGCCGCCGCGACCCTGAAGGACGAGAACATCAGCATCGCCACGCTGGCGCAGGACTATGCCTTCGGCAAGGACGGCGTCGCCGCGCTGAAGGACGCGCTGGCCGCCGTCGGCTCCAAGGCCAAGATCGTGCACGAGGAATATGCGCCGCAGGCCACCACCGACTTCACCGCCTCGGCGCAGCGCATCTTCGATGCGCTGAAGGACAAGCCCGGCCGCAAGATCGTGGTCGTGGTGTGGGCCGGTGCCCATCCGCTGCCCAAGCTGATGGACCTCAAGCCCGAGCGCTTCGGCATCGAGATCGCCCCGGGCGGCAACATCCTGCCGGTGATGGCCGGCTGGAAGCAGTTCCCCGGCCTCGAAGGCGCCATCTACTACTACTGGGGCTTCCCCAAGAACCCGGTGAACGACTGGCTGGTCGCCGAGTACAAGAAGAAGAACAACGGCGTGCCGCCCGACTTCTTCGTCGCCGGCGGCATGAGCGCCGCCATCGCCATCGTCGAGGCGGTCAAGAAGGCCAAGTCGACCGACAGCGAGAAGCTGATCGCCGCCATGGAAGGCATGAGCTTCGAGACGCCCAAGGGCACGATGACCTTCCGCAAGGAAGATCACCAGGCCGTGCAGGAGATGTATCACTGGCGCATGAAGAAGGATGCGCCGGACAATTACGACCTGCTCGAGCTGGTGCGTGTCATCCCGGCCGACGAGATGAAGCTGCCGATCAAGAACAAGCGGTAATCCAGGGAAACCCCCTCACCTAACCTCTCCCCCTGGCGGGGGAGAGGAACATGAGGGCTTGTTCCTTCTTTCTCCTCTCCCCCGTCAGGGGAAGAGGACGGGTGAGGGGGGACGCACCGACGATGCTCGAAACTCAATCCCTCACCATCCGCTTCGGCGGCCATGCGGCCGTCGATGGCGTGAGCTGCGCCTTCGAGAAGGGCACGCTGACCTCGATCGTCGGCCCCAACGGCGCCGGCAAGACGACCTACTTCAACCTGATCTCGGGCCAGCTGCCCGCGACCTCGGGCAAAGTCACGCTGAACGGCGAGGACATCACCAGCTATGCCGCACCCCGTCGCACGCGGCTGGGCCTGGGCCGTGCCTTCCAGCTCACCAATCTCTTTCCCAACCTCAGCGCGCTCGAGAACGTGCGGCTGGCCGTGCAGGTGAAGAGCGGCAAGGGCTATGACCTGCTGAGCCGCACGCTCACCCATCGCGAGCTGATCGACCGGGCGATGGCGCATCTCGCCGCCGTGTCCCTGGCCGATCGCGCCCAGACCGTAGCGGCGACCCTGCCGCACGGCGACCAGCGCAAGCTCGAGGTCGCCATCCTGCTGGCGCTGGAGCCCGACGTCTTCATGTTCGACGAACCGACGGCCGGCATGAGCATCGACGAGGTGCCGACCGTGCTCGACATCATCGCCGCCATCAAGGCGCGCGGCGACAAGACCATCCTGCTGGTCGAGCACAAGATGGATGTCGTGCGCTCCTTGTCGGACCGCATCGTGGTGCTGCACCAGGGCAAGCTGGTGGCCGACGGCAAGCCGGCCGAGGTGATCGCTTCCGACATCGTGCGCGAGGCCTATCTCGGCGGAGCGAACGCATGAGCGGCGCGCTGCTCAGCCTGCGCGGCGTGGAGACGCGCATCGGCCGCTACCATATCCTGCATGGCGTCGAGTTCGATGTGGCCGAAGGCGGCCTCACCATGCTCCTGGGTCGCAACGGCGCCGGCAAGACCACCACCCTGCGCACCATCATGGGCCTGTGGCGCGCCGCCGCCGGCGAGATCCGCTTCGACGGCCGCGACATCACTCATCTCGCCACGCCCGACATTGCCCGCCTCGGTATCGCCTATGTCCCTGAGAGCATGGCGATCTTCGCCGACCTCACGGTGCAGGAGAACCTGATCCTGGCGGCACGCTCGGGCCCACCCGACAAGCAGCGGCTGGACTGGATCTTTGCCCGCTTCGAGGCGCTGAAACGCTTCTGGAACCTGCCGGCCGGACTGCTCTCAGGCGGCCAGAAGCAGATGCTGGCGGTGGCGCGCGCCATCATCGAGCCGCGCCGCCTGCTGCTGGTCGACGAGCCGACCAAGGGCCTGGCGCCGGCCATCATCGCCAACATGATCGACGCCTTCCGCGAACTGAAGGGCGGCGAGGCGAGCCTGCTGGTGGTCGAGCAGAATTTCGCCTTCGCCCGCCAGCTCGGCGACAGCGTGGCCGTGATGGACGACGGCAAGGTCGCCCATCGCGGCGACATGACAGCCTTCGCCGCCGACTCTGCCCTGCAGCAGCATTTGCTTGGCCTCGGCATGGATACGCACCAATGATCGGCTCATCGGACCGCGGGCCTCCAGGCCCGCTCAGACACTTTCATCATGCAAGAGCCATGAGGCGGGCCTGGAGGCCCGCGGTCCAAAGAACGGCGCGCGCTCCTAGCAGGACCCAATGAAACGCGACTGGATACCCTGGCTGCTGATCCCGGTGCTGGCGATCGCGGCGTTGCCGCTGATCGGCTCGCCCGCGAGCTGGGTGACGCTCACCGTGGCGGGCCTCGCCATGGGGCTGATGATCTTCGTCATGGCCTCGGGGCTGACGCTCACCTTTGGCCTGATGGACGTGCTCAATTTCGGCCATGGCGCCTTCATCGCCGTCGGCGCCTTCGTGGCGGCCAGCGTCATGCTGGCCATGGCGCCCTGGATGACGGCCGATTCGATCTGGCTCAACCTTGCCGCCATCGTGCCCGCGGTCCTTGCGGCGATGGTCGTGAGCGGCGTGCTGGGGCTGGGCTTCGAGCGGGTGATCGTGCGGCCGGTCTACGGCCAGCATCTCAAGCAGATCCTGGTGACGACCGGCGGCCTGATCGTGGCCGAGCAGCTCCTGAAAGTGATCTGGGGACCGGACCAGATCACGCTCAGCCGTCCGACGGCGCTGCGCGGCGCTTTCCTGCTGGGCGACGTCGCCATCGAGAAGTACCGCGTGCTGGCGGTCGTGGTCGGCCTTGCAGTCTTCGCCGCCCTGGCGCTGACCCTGAACCGCACGCGCCTCGGGCTGCTGATCCGGGCCGGCGTCGAGAATGGCGAGATGGTCGAGGCCCTGGGCTATCGCATCCGCCGCCTGTTCGTCGGCGTGTTCGTCGTGGGCTCGGCCCTGGCCGGGCTGGGCGGCGCCATGTGGGGCCTCTACCAGGAGACGGTGACGGCCGCGATCGGCGCCCAGGTCGCCGTGCTGGTCTTCATCGTCATCATCATCGGCGGCCTGGGGTCGGTGGGCGGCTGCTTCGTCGGCGCCCTGCTGGTCGGGCTGACCGCCAACTACATCGGCTTCCTGGCCCCCAAGGTGGCGCTGGGCTCCAACATCCTGCTGATGGCGCTGGTGCTGCTGTGGCGGCCGCAGGGCCTCTATCCCGTGGCGAAAAGGTGAGGGGGATGCTGCGCTCACTCCTCTCCGACGATCTGCCGCGCAGCCGCTGGCTGGCGGTGGCGTTGCTCGCCATCCTGATCGGGCTGGCGGTCGCGCCGTTCCTCTTTCCCGGTGCCAAGTCGCTGAACGTCGCGGCCAAGATCTGCGTCTTCATCGTGCTGGCGGCGAGCTTCGACCTGCTGCTGGGCTATACCGGCATCGTCTCCTTCGCCCACACCATGTTCTTCGGCATCGGCGCCTACGGCGTGGCGATCGCGCTTACCCGCCTGGGCCCGGGCTGGGACGCCGTGGCGGTCGGCGTGGTCGCCGGCCTGATCGTGGCGATCGTGCTGGCCACCCTGATCGGCCTGTTCAGCCTCAGGGTACGCACCATCTTCTTCGCCATGATCACCTTGGCGGTGGCCAGTGCCTTCGCGATCCTGGCCTCGCAGCTCTCGGACCTGACCGGCGGCGAGGACGGGCTGAATTACCGCCTGCCGTCGGTACTGCGCGCCTCGTTCTCCCTGGCTGACGGCACCCTGTTCGGGGTGCGGCTGAACGGCCGGCTGCTCGACTACTACCTCGTCTATTTCGCAGCACTGGCGCTGGTGCTGGTCCTGCTGCGTATCGTGAACTCGCCGTTCGGCTCGGTGCTGATGGCGATCCGCGAGAACCCCTTCCGCGCCGAGGCGATCGGCTACCGCACCGTGGTCTACCGCACGATCGCGAGCTGCATCGCCGCCGCGACGGCGGCGCTGGCCGGCGCGCTGCTGGCGCTGTGGTCCAGCCAGACCAATCCCGACACCACGCTCAGCTTCGACATCATGGTCGACATCCTGCTGATGGTGGTGATCGGCGGCATGGGCACGATGTACGGCGCGGTGGTCGGCGCCGTGCTGCTGGTCTTTGCCCAGAACTACCTGCAGGACCTGCTGGCGATCGCCAACAAGGCGCTGGCCGGCGTGCCGCTGCTCGCCAACCTGTTCCATCCCGACCGCTGGCTGCTGTGGCTGGGCGTCGCCTTCATCCTCTGCGTCTATTTCTTTCCGACCGGGATCGTGGGCAGGCTGCGGCAGAAGCGCTGAACGGAGAAGGCCAATGAAGCGTTTTCTGATGGTGGGATTGGTTTCGACGGTCGTCGCGACAGGCGCCCTTGCGCAGAGCGCCTTCTCGATAACGCCGACATGGGAAGGGATCACCGCCTGTAGCGGACGTCCGATTACCAGCCCGTCCCCGAAATTCACCGTCGCGAACGTGCCGGCCGGCACGGTCGAGCTGGAGCTGAAGATGGTCGATCTCGATGCACCGACCTTCTCCCACGGCGGCGGAAAGGCGGCTTACGCAGGCAAGGCCGAGCTTCCCTCCGGCGCTTTCAAGTTCGTCGGACCGTGTCCGCCGGCGACGCACCGATATGAATGGACGGTGGTCGCGCGAGACGCGGCGGGAAAGAGACTGGGAACGGCAAGCGCGACGATCCGGTATCCCTGACAGCAGCTTATGTGAGTCGAAAACGCTGACGCATCGCAGCGCGAGCCAGCCGACCTGACCTTGACCGTATGGTGGAAGACGACTCGCGTTCGACCTTCTTTTCGCAACCGATCCCCGACAAGCTTTCGGACGTCTCGAATAAAAGGAGGAACGTCCGTGCGTATCGGCAGGCGTGGTTTCGTAGGCGGCGGCTCGGCCGTCGCGGCAGCTCTCGCGGCACCCCAGGTGTTCGCGCAGAAGAAATATTCCGATGGTGTTACCGACACCACGATCAAACTGGGCCATACCGGCCCCTATAGCGGGCCGGCGTCGGCCTACGGCACCATCGGCAAGGGCATCGAGGCCTATTGGAAGATGGTGAACGAGCAGGGCGGCATCAACGGCCGCAAGATCGAGTTCATCACCTACGACGACGGCTTCTCGCCACCCAAGACCGTCGAGATGGTGCGCAAGCTCGTGGAGAACGACAAGGTCTTCGCGACCTTCCAGACGCTCGGCACGGCGTGCAACACCGCCATCCACAAGTTCATGAACCAGAAGAAGGTGCCGCAGCTCTTCGTCAGCACCGGCGCTTCCAAGTGGGGCAACCCCCAGCAGTATCCCTGGACCATCGGCTGGCAGCCCGACTACGTCACCGAAAGCGCCATCTACGCCAAGCACATCCTGGCCCAGCACAAGGGTGAGAAGATCGGCATCCTCTGGCTCAACGACGATTCGGGCAAGGACTACGTCTCGGGCTTCATGAAGGGCCTGGGCAAGGAGAACGAGAAGCTGGTCGCCTCACAGGTGAGCTACGAGGTCACCGATCCCACGATCGACAGCCAGATCATCCAGCTGAAGAGCTCGGGCGCCACGGTCTTCTTCTGCCATGCCACGCCCAAGCACGCCTCGCAGGCCATCCGCAAGGCGGCGGAGATCGGCTGGAAGCCCGCCTTCTACCTGGTCAACGTCTCGATCTCGGTCGATTCGGTGCTGAAGCCGGCCGGCCTCGATAACTGCCAGGGCATCATCACGGCGGCCTTCTACAAGGATCCGACCGACGCGCAGTGGGCCAAGACGCCGGACTTCGTGCAGTGGAAGGCGTTCATGGACAAGTACATGCCCGGTGCCAACCAGGGCGACGCCTTCTACACCTATGCCTATGCGGTGTCGTGGACGATGCAGGAGGTGCTGAAGCGCTGCGGCAACGAGCTGACGCGCGACAACCTGATGAAGCAGGTCGCCGGCCTGAAGGATGTCGAGGTGCCATTGCTGCTGCCGGGCGTGAAGATCAACACCAGCCCGACGGATTTCTATCCCATCCAGTCGATGCAGCTGCAGCGCTTCGAGGGCGACACCTGGAAGCTGTTCGGCGGCGTCATCACCAGCGACGGCGCCTGACCTACCGGGAAAGGTCCTCCTGCCATGACGGCGTCATGGCGGGAGGATGCTCTCGGCGCTGGGTGCAAGCTGCAAATGCCTTCTCGCCGCCCTTCATAAGTGTCCGCTATGAAGCCATAGCGAGGACTGTCTCGCCTGTTTCGAGGCCTCCGTTCTAGTTAGGCCTGCACCCGACGGATCCGCGCGTCCGACGATGGTGCTCATCGATCGACGACGAGAGGGGCAGAACAGGTGAGAAAGCTCATTGCGCTGTGCGCGGCTCTGGCGATCGGCTTCGGCGGCTCCGCGCTTGGCCAAGTCAAGGAGGGCCAAGGTAAGGAAAGCCAGCGCGCAGTCTTTCGTCCGACGAAGCCGGTCACCATCGTCGTGCCTTACAGCCCGGGTGGTGGTACCGACTCGGTCGCTCGCTTGCTGGCCAAGGCCCTGGAAGAGCTTTGGGGCCAGACGGTCCTCATCGATAACAGGCCGGGCGCCAACGGGTCTGTGGGCGCTGCCTTCGTCGCGCGCGCGGCACCGGATGGCTACACGCTTCTTCTCTCGGTGTCGGGTTTTGCGCTCAACGCGCATCTCATGAAGCTTCCCTACGACACGGCGATGGCCTTCGCGCCGATCACGGCGGCGGCCAATCTCGTCGCCACCATCATTGCATCGCCGACGCTGCCGGCCGGAGATCTGCGGGGCTTCATCGAGCTCGTCAGGAAAGAAGGGCCTGACAAGCGCACGATCGCTATTCCCGATCCCGGCAGCCGGCTGACGGTCGAACGCATCTTCGAAAAAGCCGGTATCAAGGTCGTCAACGTTCCCTACAAGGGCGGCGCTGCCTTCATGGGCGACATCTCGGCCGGGCGCGTTGATCTCGGCATATCGAGCGTCACCACGGCGCTGTCCCTGATTCGAGCCGGCCATCTGAAATCGCTCGGCCTCGTGAGCACGGAGCGCATCGGTGTTCTGCCCCAGGTCTCGACGCTCGAAGAGCAGGGCATCGGGGGCTTCGAGCGCGACAGCTGGTGCGGTGTGTTCGCGCCAGCCGGCACACCGCCTGCTATCGTCGACGCCATTCAGCAGGACGTCGCCACCGTCGTGGCACGGCCGGAATTCCAGGCCAGACTCGCGGAGTTCGGTGCGCTGCCGAGCGGCGGCACGCCAGCCGAGTTCACCGCGCGCTTCCAGGGCCTCCTCAAGGAGTCCGGCGAGATGGTTCGCCGGCTGGGCATGACGATCGAGTGAACAGGTAGCCGAACAACTGCGAGGAGGGCCGGCTCAGGCTCGGCTTCTGACTTTCGAGGGCGCAGGCGACGGCATGGCGGTTCCGATCGAGCTCTTGGCCAGGATGTGGTCGCGCAGTGCCGACGCGAAGGCCTTGGCGGCAGGAGACCATTTGTGTCCGGGAAGCGACGCGAAGCCGTATTCGCGGGCCAGGCAGACATCCTCGAGGCTGGCGATGTCGAATTGCCGGCTGTCGATGATGCCGCCGACATTCAGGGCGAGGCTCGGCAGGAGGGTGAGGCCAAGGCCGGCCGAGACGAAGCCCAGCAGCGTGGACACCTTGCCGATCGTGTTGACTGTAGAGAGGGAAGGCCCGCTCGCGCCCAGGGCCTCGGTCAGGGCTTCGAGTTCGCGGTGGTAGCCTGACAGGACGAGAAGCGGATACTGGGTGAGGTCCTTGGCTGCGACTGTGCCGCGGGACAGGGCCGGATGGCCATGCGGACCGACGATCATGAAGCGCGAGTGAGTCACCGGCTCGAAAGCGATGCCGGTCAGCGACGCGGCACCGCGCGCCAGCACGGCGAAGTCGATGCGTTGTGAACGGATGTCCGATGCCAGATGCGGCGTCAGTTCGTCATGCAGCTCGATGCGTACCGTCGGATGGGCCTTGCTGAAGCGCTGGATGAGCGGCGGCAGCAGCACGGCGGAGAGCATCGGCGTGGCCGCCACCGAGACCAGGCGCTTGCGGCTTTCACCCTCGGACTTGAACTCGTCGAGCACGTCGCGCAGGCCGCGGATGATCGGCTCGATGCGCTGGCGCAACCGCGTGCCGGCCGGCGTCAACACGACGGCGCGGGTCGTCCGCTCGAACAGACGTGTCGAAACGGCGCGCTCCAGCCGCTGCACCCGGTTGCTGATCGAGGGTTGGGCGAGGAAAAGGCGTTCCGCAGCCTTGCTGAAGCTTCCGAGCTCGGCGATGACCAGAAAGGTTTCGAGCTCTTCCGTACCGATGCTGAGCCGGGATGATGCGACCGAGTTTTTCGGCGCGCGCGGCGCTGCCGACATTTTTCCTCTCACCCTGAAGATCCTGACGCTGCGGGCGACTCTAGGGTGGGGTCCGGGTGGGCGCAACGCGGTCCGGCCGAGATGCGGTCGCTGATGTGATTGGCTCGGGCGCCCCCTCAAGTCACGACGGGGCGTGGCAGTCCCAGGTTTGTCCGCAGCGTGTTGCCGGCATAGTCCTCGTGGAAGAGGCCGCGGCGCTGGAGCTCGGGCACCACTAGCCGCCCGAAATCCTCGTAGGCGCCGGGACGGTGCGTCGCCGCCAGGACGAAGCCGTCGCACACCTCGGTCAGGAAGAAGTCCTCCATCTGGTCCGCGATATCCTGCGGCGTGCCGCAGAAGACCGGCATTTCGTGCAGCGTGCCGCGCTTGCTGAAGGCGATGAAATCCTGCGGCGTCGGATTGGCCTTGCCACTGCCTTTCACGACTCGTTCCTTCAGGCCGAGGTTGATGCCGACCGCCGCCATCTCGGCATCGCTGAGCGGTTGGTCGAGCGGTACCTTGCCGAAATCGAAGTTGGTCACTTCGGCGATCAGGGTCAAGCTATCGGCCGGCGCCGCCGTCGCCTCGATCACCGCCCGCTTCTCCTCGGCGATGGCGCGGGTCTCGCCGACCACGGCGTAGATTGCCGGCGCCATCTTGACCTGTCGGGGATCGCGGCCGGCCTTGTCGACGGCGTCCTTGAAGGCACGGTAAGTGGCGCGGCCGGCCTCTGCCGTTTTCATCGACGCGAAGATCAGTTCGCCCCAGCGTGCTGCGAACGCCATGCCGCGCCCGCTCTGGCCGGCCTGCATGATCACGGGATGACCCTGCGGCGAGCGCGGCACGGTGAACGGGCCGCGCGAGCGAAACCATTTGCCGGCATAGTCGAGCCGACGGACTTTCTCGGGGTGGGCGAACAGCCCGCTGGACGGGTCCACCACCAGCGCATCGTCCGCCCAGGTGGCCCAGTGGCCGAGAACGCACTCGATGAATTCGTCGGCGCGGTCGTAGCGCAGATCGTGCTCCAGATGCTCGCTTCGTCCGAAGTTGGCGGCTTCCGAATCGTTCAGCGAGGTGACGACGTTCCAGGCCGAGCGCCCGCCGATCATCAGGTCGAGAGTGGCGAAGGTGCGGGCGACATGGAAGGGCTCGTAGTAGGTCGTTGAATAGGTGCCGCCGAGGCCGATCCGGCTGGTGGCCAGGCCCATCGCCGTCAGGATCGGGATGAGGTCCATCTTCACCGCGCGAATGCCGTGCCGCACGGTCTCGGCGTGGTCGCCGCCCAGACTGTCGGGCATGGCCAGGCGATCGTCGAAAAAGGCGAGATGGAACTTGCTGTCTTCCAGGCTGCGCGCGATGCGCTGGTAGTGGGCAGCCGTGAGGAAATCCTGCTGCGCGGCGGGATGGCGCCAGGAGCCCGGCAGGTTGCTGCAGTTCTGGGCCTGCAGGAAGGCGATCATCGCCATGCCGCCGCGTTTCAGATCCTTGGACATCGCTTTCTCCCGTCGCGCTACCGTGAGCGGGATAAGGGACCAGCAGGTCGGTTCCGACAATTGGAAAGCGGCTATGGATTATTCAGGGCCGGCAATGAGACGGGCGCGGGCTTCGATGTATCGAGCTCGACTGTCGGGCCCGACTTATTGGCGGGCGCTATGAACGGTTAGCCGCGATCCATTCTCCCCGGCTTGCCGTCTTCAGGCATAACAAGGGCGCCGCATCGCATCGTGTTCGAGAGGCCGACCTTGGACGGTTCCCCCTGTTGTGTGCTGAGCGTACCGGCGAACCGGCCGACGTTTTTTGCCAAAGCCGTCGCCAGCGACGCCGATACGCTGATGCTCGATCTCGAGGACGCGGTCTTTCCCGACCAGAAGAGCGAGGCGCGCCGGAAGGCGCTCGCCGCGCTGCGCGATCTCGATTGGCGTCGCAAGCGACTGCTGGTGCGGATCAATGCGCTCGACACGCCTTGGGGTATCGACGATCTCATGCTGCTGGCGTCGGCGGAGCGTCTCGACGGCGTCATGGTGCCCAAGATCGAAACGGCGGAAGACATCGCGACCGCGACGCGGCTGCTCGAACGTCTGCGCGGCGGCCGTGAGGCACCGGAACTGCACATTCTCGTCGAGACGGCACGGGGCGTTGCCAATGTCGAACGCATCCTGGCGGCCGCGCCGCGCCTGCAATCAGTGACCTTCGGTTCCGGCGACTATGCGCGCAGCGTCGCCGACTGGTCGTCCTTCACCGGAGGCCCGCTGGGCGAGACGCCGTCTCTGCAGCTTTGGGCGAAGGCGCGGGTGGTGAACGCGGCCTACGCTTTCGATGTGACGCCAATTGACGGTCCCAGCCCCTCGATCATCGAAGCTGCGGCACGGCGAGCGGCTGCAGCGAGCAAAGCCGCGGGATTCCGTGGAAAATGGGCCATCCATCCCGAGCAGGTGCCGGCCATCCGCGAGATCTTCACGCCGGCGCCCGAGGCCGTCGCCTGGGCGGGGCGGGCGCTTGCCGCGCTCGACCGAGCCGAGGCGGCCGGGCAGGGTGCGGCCCAGCTCGATGGCCGCCTCGTCGAAGCCGCACACCGCGCGATCGCACATCGCATGCTGGCCGAAGCCGGCAAGAAGGAGGAACACTGACATGACGGACACCGAGACGACACTGCCGCTGGCCGGCGCCCGGGTCCTCGACATTGCCACCATGCTGGCGGGGCCCTTCTGTGCGACCACGCTCGGCGAGTTCGGCGCCGAAGTGATCAAGGTCGAGATGCCGGGAGCGGGCGAGGGGACGCGCTACAGCGGCACCATGACCGCGGCAGGCTCCTCGCTGATGTGGCTGAGCGAGTCGCGCAACAAGAAGAGCGTCACGCTCGACCTGCGCACGCCGGACGGGGTCGATCTTTTCAAGCGCCTGGTGAAGACGGCCGATATCGTGATCGAGAACTTCCGGCCGGGCACCCTGGAGAAATGGGGCCTGGGCTATGATGTCCTGAAGGCCGTGAAGCCCGATATCATCCTGGTGCGCGTCTCCGCCTACGGGCAGACCGGCCCCTATCGCGAGCGCCCGGGCTTCGCGCGCATTGCCCATGCTTTCGCGGGCCTCAGTTATCTCGCCGGCGAACCCGGTATGCGGCCGGTCATTCCAGGGTCGACCTCGCTGGCCGACTACATCACGGGCCTCTACTCGGCGCTGGGGGCGCTGCTCGCCTATATCTCGCGCGGCAAGACCGGCCAGGGACAGGTCGTCGATGTCGGCCTCTACGAAGGTATCCTGCGCATGCTGGACGACATGATCCCGCGATACGGCAAGACGGGTTATGTACGTGAGCGGATGGGCGCGGACACGGTCAACCATGTGCCCCACAGCCATTACCGGACACGCGACGAGCAGTGGATCGCGCTCGCCTGTACCAACGATCGCATGTGGGAACGGTTCTGCGGCGCCATGAAACGGCCGGATCTCCTGCAGCCCGACCGGTTGGCGACGATGGCGCAGCGAATCGCGGCCCGGGACGAGGTGAATGCGATCGTCACGGACTTCATCGCCACGCTGGACCGTGACGTCTTCCTGACCTTGTGCCTGGAGCACGACGTGCCAGCAGGACCGATCAACAGCGTCGCCGACATCTTCCGCGATCCGCAGATCGAGGCCCGCGGCAACCTCCTCGCTGTCGAGGTGCCGGGCGAAGGCACCATCACCGTGCCCAACGTCGTGCCGCGGCTCAGCGGCACCCCAGGCAGCGTGCGCACGCTCGGCCCCGCGGTCGGGCAGCACAACGAGGAGATCTACGGCGCGCTCGGCGTGACGGCAGATGACCGCGCTCGGCTGCGGGACAAGAAGGTGATCTGACAGTCCCGAGCGAAGCACACGATGGCCAATCAGTGGAGGCGGTCCGGCGTTTCCGTCCGGGCAAGAACCATCTGCCGCAGCTCGTCCTTCACGACCTTGCCGGTCAGGTTGCGCGGCAGCGCCTTCAGGAACACGACGAAGCGCGGCACCTGGAAGCGGCTGAGATGTAGGGCGCAGAAGGCCGTGACGTCGGCCGGCTCGGCCTTGGCGCCGGGCTTCAGGACGATGGCCGCACAGATCGCCTCACCCCAGGCGCGGTCGGGAAGGCCAAGGCAGGCGACTTCAGCGACGGCGGGATGGCGGGCGATCACGTCCTCGACGTCGGCCGCCGGGACATTGATGCCGCCGGTCTTGATGATGTCGCGCTTGCGCCCGACCAGGTACAGGAAGCCCTCCTCGTCGAACCGTCCGAGATCGCCCACGGTGATCATGTCGCCGCGCCGCGTCTCGGCGGTCAGCGCAGGCTCGTTGAGATAGGAGTCGTACTGACAGGGACCGCGGACGCAGATCTCGCCCACGTTGCCCGGCGCCACGTCCTGCCCGTCATCGTCCAGCAGGCGGACCTCGGAGCCGAAGAACGGCCGGCCGATGCAGCTCGCGGTCTGGTGGCGCAGGATGTCGTCGCCTCTCAGGTTGGCGTAAGGGCCCGATTCGGTCGAGGCGGCATAGGTGCTGAGCACCGGCCCGAGGCGATCGACGATGGCGGCCCGCGTGTCGTAGGGCAGGGCACCCGCGGCGTTCTGGATCAGCCGCAGCGACGGGCAGCTGAGCGCGGCAAAGCCGGGCGCGTCGACCAGCCGCTGGATCAGGGTCGGGATCATGAAGGTCGAATGGATCCGCTCGTGGGTCAGCAGATGCAGGACGCGGTCGGTGTCGAAATCGGGCTCGAGATAGAGGGTGGCGCCGAGATAGAGCGGCAGGAGGCTGTAGCCGTAGCCATAGGACAGGCAGAGCGGCATCACGCCCAGCGTGCGGTCATTCTGCGTGAAGCCCTGCTCGATCGCCCGCGCCCCCAGTCCCCAGCGCGAGCGAAGTGCGCCTTTAGGGCGTCCCGTGGTCCCCGACGTGTGCAACAGGGCAAGGTTGGTGCTCGCCGTCCAGTCGAAGGCGAGCGGGCGGGCCTCGGCGATCAGCCCGTCGATCGCTTCGAGCGACATCTGCCAGGCGTCGGGCAGGGCGGCCGAGAAGAGATCGACATAGCGGGCGTAGCCCTTGCCGAGCACGACGACTTTCGCGGCGCTGTTGCGTGCGATGTAGGCGATATCCTCGTCGCGGACGCGATAGTTGATCGGCGCCGGGCTGGCGCCGAGCGCCAGGGCAGCGAACATCACCGCCAGCATGTCAGGATGATTTTCCGACAGAAGGCTGACCCGGTCGCCCGGGCCGACGCCGCGAGCGGCCAGCACGGCGCCGATCCGCGCCACGCGATCCTGCAACGCCGCATAGGTCCAGGGACGCCCGTCGAACACGATGGCCGGTTTCTGAGGATAGCGTCGCGCGTTCAGGAACAGCGCGTGAGCGTAGAGCATGTCCATGGAAACCTCGTGTGGAACCTCGTGAGGGGAGACGTCGAGAAGCAGGATCAATCGAGGCTGGCGCCGGAGCGTTCGATGATCTCCTTCCACTTGTCCTGTTCGGACTGGATGAAGCTGCCGAACGCAGCGCCGCCGAGATCGAAAGGCGCGCCGCCGAACTTGGCGATGGCCTCGATCACCGAGGGTTCCCGGAGCGTTGCGGCGATGTCGTTTCTCAGGCGGTCGACAGTGGCAGGCGGCGTGCCCGCCGGCAGGAACGTGCCGATCCAGGCAACGGCCTGGGCCTGCGGGTAGCCGAGCTCCGTCATCGTGGGCACGTCGGGCAGGGCCTCGATCCGCGTCGGGCCGGTGACGGCCAGCGCCCGCAACGTTCCCGCCTTGACGTGGCCGACCGTCGTCACCGGAAAATCGAAGGCGAGGTCGACCTGGCCGCCGAGCAGATCGGCGATTGCCGGCGCGCTTCCCTTGTAGGGAACGTGGACGAACTTGATGCCGGCGGCCGACTGAAACAGTTCGCCGACCAGATGGGTGGAGGTGCCGTTGCCGGCGGACGCCATGGTGAGCTTGCCCGGCGCGCGGCGCGCCGCCTCCACCAGATCGGCGACCGAGCGATAGGGGCGGCTGGCACTGGTGACCAGCACGCTCGAGATCGAGATGAGCGCCTGGACGGCGACGAAATCCTTGGCCGGGTCGAACTTGAGGTTCTTGTAGAGATACTGGTTAGCGGCGTGCGTGCCTTGCGTGCCCATCAGGAAGGTGTTGCCGTCAGGGGCGGCGCGGGCGACGAACTCGGTGGCCAGATTGCCGCCGGCGCCTGGCCTGTTTTCGACCAGGACCCGCTGGCCCAGCCGCTCTGCCAGCCGATCGGCGATCACGCGGCCGACCTGGTCGGTGATACCGCCCGGCGGCCCGGGAATGACGAAGGTCAGCGGCTTCGACGGGTAGCCGGGTTGCGCCCCTGCCGGGGACGCAGCGATTGCCGCCAGCGCTGCAATAGCGCCCGAGAGCAGCGCGATCCTGCGGCTCAAGCTCTTGAAGTTTCTCATATTTCCTCCTTGGGCCCACGTTGCCGGCGGGTCAGCGATCCGGGTCGTGGGTTTCGGTGTTGGGATCTCGAAGGGATTGACGAAATACGATTACTCGGAATATCATACGAGATATCGGAAATGGAGTCGAGGACCTATCCATGCCCACCGTGATACCGGCCGCCAGCCGCGCCCTGGCCGTGTTCGAGATTTTCGCCCGCGAGAAGCGCGAACTCTCGAATTCGGACATGGCCCGGCTGCTCTCCGTCGCCGACAGCAGCTGCTCGGACCTGCTGCACACCCTGCAGTCGCTGGGCTACCTGATGCGCACTTCGCGGAGCCGGCGCTTCTATCCGACCGGCCGCCTGCACGAGGTTGCCCGCCAGATCTCGGAGAACGACCCGCTGACGACGATCGCGCGCGAGGCGGTCGAGCTGCTCGGCGAGAAGTCCGACGAAACCGCCTTCTTCGGCGCGCTGGATACGGCGTCGGTGAAAGTCCTGGCGACGCAGCCCAGCAGGCTGCCGCTGCGCTTCATCCTGGATGTCGGCGAGCGCGTGGCGCTGCACGCCTCCGCCGTCGGCAAGGCGCTGCTGTCGCTGCTGCCGCGCGACGAGGCGATCGAGCTGCTGCAGCGTCGGCCGCTGCAGCCTGTGACGCCGGCGACGATCACGGATATCGACCAGCTCCTCGCCCAGATCGACCAGGGCCGCGAGCGCGACTGGTTCGAGGTTCGCGGCGAAGGCACGGAGGGCGTCACCGCGCTCGCCGTCGCCGCCCGGCTCGGCGACCACCCGGTGGCGCTGTCGCTCGCCGGTCCGACGGAGCGCATCGACCGCAACCGCGAGGCCTACCTGCAAACGCTGCGCGAGGTGCGCGGCACCCTGCTCAGCGGCGACTGATCTGCCTTACCGACAGGAGACACCATGGATCTGGGATTGAAGGACCGCGTCGCCATCGTCACGGGATCGGCGCGCGGCATCGGCGCCGAAACCGCGCGGCTGCTGGCCAACGAAGGCATGGCGATCGTCGTCACCGACATCGACGGTGATGGCGCCGCCGCCACGGCGAAAGCCATCGCCTCGACCGGCGCCAAGGCGATCGGCGTGGCCTGCGACATCCGCAAGGAGAGCGACGTGCAGGCGATGGTCGAGGCCGGCCGCGCGGCGTTCGGCGGCATCGACGTGCTGGTCAACAATGCCGGCCTGGTGAAGGACCGCAGCCTCGTGAAGATGGACGAGACGGACTGGAACCTGGTGCTCGACGTCACCCTGAAGGGCGCGTTCCATTGCTGTCGTGCCGTGCTGCCCTCGATGTACGAGCGCCGCTGGGGACGCATCGTCAACATCACCTCGCGGGCGCTGTTCGGCAATCCGGGGCAAACCAACTACTCCACGGCGAAGGCCGGCCTGGTCGGCTTCACGCGGGCCCTGTCGCTCGAGCAGGCGCGCAACGGCATCACCGTCAACGCCATTGCGCCGGGCTACATCGAGACCGACTACATCAAGAGCCTGCCCAACTTCGAGCGGGTCCGCGACAACGCGCTCGCGAAGAACCAGGTCCCGTTCGGCGGCGAGACCCGCGACATCGCCTCGGCAGTGGCCTTCATGGCCTCCGAGCAGGCCCGCTACATCACCGGCACCACGCTGTTCGTCACCGGAGGGCGTTATGGTTCCTGATCTCGACGTCGACGGCCTGTCGTCCGAGCAGCGGCTGCTGCGCGACAATATCCGGCGCTATCTGAAGGAACATGTCGCGCCCCTCATCCAGAAGAGCGAGGCGGAGAAGCGTTTTCCCTTCGAGGTGATCGGCGGGCTCGGCGACTTCGGCTATCTCGGCGGCCATCTGCCTGAGGAGGCCGGCGGGCTCGGGATCGACTACACGACCTGGGCGGTGATGATGGAGGAGGCGGGCTACTGCTGGCTGTCGCTGCGCGTCCTGCTGAGCGGCCTCAACATCGTGGCCGGAATCATCAATTCCTGCGGCGACGCGGCGCAGAAGGAGCGCTTCATGCGCCCGCTGCTGCGCGGCGAGCGCCGGACCTTCGTGTCGATCTCCGAGCCCGGCGTCGGCTCGAACGTCGCCGAGATCAAGACCCGGGCCGAGAAGCGCGGCGACCGCTACATCCTGAACGGCAGCAAGCTCTGGATCACCAACGGCATGTTCGCCGATTTCGGCATCGTCGTGGCGCGCACCTTCAGCGACACCTGCGACGGCAAGCTGTCGCTGTTCCTGGTCGAGAAGGCCGCTACGAAATTCGACTACCGGCCGGTCGACACGATGTTCGTGCGCAGCACCGGCACCGCCGCCTTCACCTTCGAGGATGCCGAGGTGCCGGCGGCCAACCTGCTCGGCCGCGAGGGCGAGGGGCTGAAGCAGATCCTGATCGGCCTCAATTTCGGCCGCCTCAACGTGGCGATGGGAGCGGTGGGCGCCGCGCAATGCGCGCTCGATCTGTCGACCGATTATGCCCGCAGCCGCCAGCAGTTCGGCCGGCCGATCGCCTCCTTCCAGCTGGTGCAGAAGCACATCGTCGACATGACGATGAAGACCCAGGCGTCGCGTGCACTCGGCTATCGCGCCGCCCGTGCCCTACAGTCCGGCGATGCGCGGACGGAATGCTCGATTGCCAAGCTCTATGCCACCGAGGCCGCCCACCAGGTCGCCAACCTCGCCCTGCAGGTCCATGGCGGCATGGGATACGCGACCGACTATCCGATCGAACGGATTTTCCGCGACACCCGCGGCGGGATGATCCCGGAAGGCACGACGGAGATCCAGACACTGATCATCGGCCGGGAGCTGCTCGGCATCTCGGCGCTGACTTAAGGAGGACAGCATGGCCACGACATCCGTCATCGAGCAGGTCGCAGGGAGCTCGATCTACTGGGAAGACCTGCCGGTCGGCACAAGTTACACGACGTCGTCGCGCACGATCACCGAAGCCGACGTCGCGGCCTTTGCCGCGCTGACCGGCGACTTCAACCGCGTGCACGTCGACGCCGAATACGCCAAGGGCACGATCTTCGGGCAGCGCATTGCGCATGGCATGCTAGTCGCCGCCTTCATGGCCGGGCTGACCTCGCGGTCGATCCCCAATCAGCTGATGGAGGGGGCATTGTTCAGCGTGCTCGAGAACCGGCTGAAATTTCCCAAGCCGACCTTCATCGGCGACACGATCCGCGTCGAGATCGAGGTCGTGGAGCAGAAGCAGACCAGCCGGCCCGATCGCGGCATCATCGGTTTCATGCGCAAGGCGATCAACCAGCGCGGCGAGATGGTGGCCGAGCTTGCCGCCACCTGTCTGCTGAAGCGCCGCGCGCCGGCGATGGCGTCATGAGCGGCCCCGTCTTAAAGACCGCCGTGAAGACCGAGATCGGCTACACCACCACCGACACGATCATGGTGCGCGGCCTCAATCTCGCGACCGAGATCATCGGCAAGTTCGACTTCGTCGACATGATCTTTCACACGGTGCTGTCGCGCCGGCCCTCGCCGCAAGAGAAGGTGATGGTCAACGCTTTGCTGGTGACCACGGCCGATCACGGCATCACCCCCAGCTCGCTCAGCGCCCGTCTCACCTACATCGGCGCCCCCGAGGCACTGCAGGGGGCCGTTGCCACCGGCCTGCTCGGGGCCGGCAGCGTCTTTCTCGGCACCATGCAGAACGCGGCCGAGATGCTGATCGACGCCGGCCGGCCGCTGCCGCCCGAGGCGGACGACGCGGCGATCCTCGACGCGGCGCGGGCGCTGATCCGGCGCCACAAGGCCGAGCGGCGGCCGATCTACGGCGTCGGCCATCCCATCCATGTCGACGGCGATCCCCGGGTGCCGGCGTTGCGCGAGCTGTCGCGCGACAACGGCTTCTTCGGCGTCCACTGGCGGCTGATGGATGCCGTTGCGCAGGCGCTGATCACGGAGCACGGCAAGAAGCTGCCGGTCAATGCCGTGGGCGCCATCGCCGCGATCGTGGCGGCGATGGGGCTCGATCCGCTGATCGCCCGCGGCCTGTCCCTGGTCGGCCGCTCGGCCGGCCTGCTGGCGCACATCCTGGAGGAGAAGCAAAGCCCGATGGCGCGCGAGGCCTGGGAGCTGGTCCTCAGGGCCGATCCGCGCAACGTGCTTCCGGTCTGAGGAGGGGGACGGCATGAGCGGACCGCTCCACGGGTTGCGCGTCGTCGAGTTTGCCGGGATCGGTCCCGGGCCGATGGCCGCCATGCTGCTGGCCGACATGGGGGCGGAGGTGATCCGCATCGATCGCCTGGAGCCCTCCAAGCTCGGCCTCGCCAAGCCCGATCGCTACAATCTGATGCAGCGCGGCCGCCGCTCCGCCGCGATCGATCTCAAACAGCCCGAGGGCGTAGCGCTGGCGCTGCGGCTGATCGAGCAGAGCGACGCCCTCATCGAGGGATTCCGGCCCGGTACCATGGAGCGTCTGGGGCTCGGGCCAGACACCGTGCTCGCGCGCAACCCGAGACTGGTCTACGGCCGCATGACGGGATGGGGCCAGCAGGGGCCGCTGGCCAAGACGGCGGGACACGACCTCAACTACATCTCCCTCACCGGCGCGCTCGCCTCGATCGGCCGCGACGGCGAAAGGCCGCCGCCGCCGCTCAGCCTGATCGGCGATTTCGGCGGCGGCGCGCTCTACCTCGCTTTCGGTCTCCTCTGCGCCCTGCTCGAAGCCAAGGGCTCGGGCAAGGGCCAGGTCGTCGATGCCGCCATCGTCGATGGCGCCGCGTCGCTCATGACCGTGTTCTACGGCCTGCATGCCGCGGGCCTGCACGGCACGCAGCGCGGCACCAACGCGCTCGACGGCGGCTCGGCGATCTACGACGTTTATCTATGCGCCGACGGTCTCGAAGTGTCGGTCGGCGCGATCGAGGAAAAGTTCCGGGCCGAGCTGTTCACGATCCTGGGCATCGCGCCGGCGAGCGACGGGCCGGAGCTTCGGGCGCGAATGGCCGCGGCGTTCCGGAACCGTCCGCGGGCGGAATGGTGCGCACTGTTCGAGGGAAGCGATGCCTGCGTCGCGCCGGTGTTGAGCCTCGCCGAAGCACCGCACCATCCGCACAACAAGGCGCGGGGAAACTTCATCGAGGTCGACGGCGTCGTGCAGCCGGCCCCCGCGCCGCGCTTCTCGAGGACGGTGGTGGGCCTTCCCAGGGCACCGGAGAGTGCCGGCGCCAGCACGCGTCAGGTGCTGGAAACGTTCGGACTCAGCGTCGAGGAGATCGCGGCGCTGGCGGCGGCGGGTGTCGTGCGAACCGCGCCGCGGGGGAGGAGATGATGTGTCCACTCCCTAGCTGGCCGTCTGTCGTATTCACACATCGTTCAGACGTCCTCTCCGCCCATGTAGCGGCTTGGGACAAGCCGCGGAGTGGGGGGAGAGGAGGGGGCCCCATGCGTAGCATGGGGTAGGTGAGGTGGGTCAAAGGCCTGCCAACCCGCACATCGTGGCCGTGATCCACGCCCTCACCTTCCCGTTGCTCCGCAACGAGGCCCCTCCTCTCCCGCGACGCGGGAGAGGACAGATGAGCGTGATGTGTGAATCCAACAGAGCTGGCTAAGGGAAAGGCCTAACCCGCGACCTGGCGAATGCCGCCGCGCGGGCGGCCGGCTTCGATCTCCTGCCACAGGACCTCGTGGCCCTGGGGCAGGGGGCGGTTGTTGCGCATGGTGAGCCACAGCCGCATCAGCATGCGGTCGTTGCCGCTCGAGGCGTCGTCCTCGAACGGGGTGCGGCCGTGATAGGTGACGTGGCTGTTGATCAGCTGCAGGTCGCCCGGATCCAGGGTCATCTCGAAGCAGAGCTCCTCGGCGGTCTGCATCAAGAGCTCGATCGCCTCGCGCTGGGCATCGGTGAGCTTCGGCACGTCCGGCGCGAGCTGGGCGGCCTCGATGAAGGTCAGCGAGTAGTGCGAGGTGAACTTGCCGTCGCGCAGGCCGAAGATCGGCAGCGGGTAGGCGCTCTCCTTGTTGGTCGCTCCTTCGCCGTCCTTGCTCGTGCCTTCCTCGCCGAAGCGGCTGCGCCAGTAATCCTGGAACAGCACCTCGAGCAGGTCGGGCCGGCGTTCGAGGATGGCGTTGTGGATCGCCGGCGTGCTGGCGAGCTTGCTGACGCCGCCGGCGCGCGCCTGGCGCACGCAGAGCAGGCCGACCACGTCGGTGCGGTCGGTATGGAAACGCAGGCCGCCGTTGGTCAGGGTGCGGGCATAGGAGGAGAGGAAGGTCGAACCCTTCTCGTCCTTGGTCTCGCCGTAGGTGCGGCCGACATGGGCGCCCTCGTCGCGGATCAGGCGCATCAGCTCGCCGCTGCGGTTCTGGAAGACCGGCGTGCCGATATGGGTGCCGACGGCGAAGTAGAGGCGGCGCAGGTCGTCCTCGCTGTAGCGGTCGACCGGGAAGCCGCGCAGCTTCATGATGCCGCTGCCGTTTTCGAGCTCGTCGGCAATGTCGTCCCACAGCTCGCCGAGCGTCGGCAGCCAGACGTCTTCGGCCGTGATCTCCGACCATTCCATACGGCGCAGGCCCTTCACGGCGGCGTCGAGTTCCTCGACGGCGTCGGGTGTCAAGTCGCGGATCCAGCGGGTGGAGTTCTTGATGTCCTTGCCCTGCCAGACGGAGGGCCCGGTCAGCGGCGTGCGATGGCTAGCGGTGCTCATGGAGCAAATTTATCCTCCCCGACCCGGCCCTCGCGCAAGTGGGTCAGACCAGAGATTTGCGCATGTTGATCGAGGTCGGGTGGTCGAAGCCGGGATGCGCCTCGCGCGAGACCTCGCGGTAGCCGAGCGCGTGGAAGAGGCGCTGGTTGTCGGTGAGGACCACGCGCACGCCGAGACGCACGCCGGGCAGGCCGCGACGTTTCGCTTCGGCCTCGACGGCCTCGACCAGCCGGCGCGCAAGACCGAGGCCACGCGCCGCCGGCAGGACGGCCAGCCGGCCGAAATAGAGATCGCCTTCCATGTCCTGGATCACCACGCAGCCCAGCATCTCGCCGTTCCGCTCCGCGACGATGGCGCGCGTGCCTTTGGCCATCTCGGCAGCGATCGCCTCGGCGGTTTCGCGGAACGCCCCGGATTCCGGCACCAGCTTGCCGCGATATTGCGCGAAGGCGGCAGCGATGGTGGCGGCGATCGCACCGGCATCGGTCCGCGAGGCGGCGCGCAGGACAAGAGTGTCGCTCATCTGCTTCTTCTCGCGTAGGCTCGCGGCAAAATCGAGAGGAATACGGATGGCCCTGATCACCTATCTGACGCGAATCCAGTTCGACTTCGGCGCGCTGAAGCTCCTGGAGGCCGAGCTGCAGCTGCTCGGCATCCGCCGGCCGCTGATCGTCACCGACAAGGGCGTCATCTCCGCCGGCCTGTGGGCCAAGGTGAAGGACCAGCTTCCGGGCAACATGCCGCTCACCATTTATGACGGCACGCCGGAGAATCCGACGGAAGCGGCGATGCGCGATGCGCTCAAGATCTACAAGGACGAGGGCTGCGACGGCATCATTGCCATCGGCGGCGGCTCGCCGATGGATCTCGCCAAGGCGGTCGCCCTGATGGCGACCCATCCGGGCAACTCGCTGCAGCCTTACTCCTTCGTCGAAGGCGGGGCGGGCAAGATCACTGCGGCGGTGGCGCCGATCGTGGCCATTCCGACGACCTCGGGGACCGGCAGCGAGGTGAGCCGCGGCGGCGTCATCATCATGGATTCCGGCCGCAAGCTCGCGATCGGCAGCCCCTATCTCATCCCGCGGCTGGCGCTGATCGATCCGGAGCTCACGCTCAGCCTGCCGCCGCATCTCACGGCCGGCACCGGCATGGATGCCTTCACGCACAATATCGAATGCTTCCTCGCCAACGTGATCAACCCGCCGGCCGATTCGATCGCCCTCGACGGGCTGGAGAAGGCCTGGAACAACGTGGAGCGCGCCACCAAGGACGGGCAGGATCGCGAGGCGCGCTACAACATGGCGATGGCCGCCATGGAAGGCGCCATGGTGTTCCAGAAGGGGCTGGGCGCGGTTCATGCGCTCAGCCATCCGACCGGCGGTCTCAAGGGCCATCGCCTGCATCACGGCACCTTGAACGCGATCTACCTGCCGGCGGTGCTGCGCTTCAACGAGCCAGCGGTCGGCGAAAAGTTCAAGAAGGTGGCGCAGGTCATGGGCCTGCCCGAGCGCGAGGCCAATGCGGCGGGCGTCGCCAATGCCGTCGCTGCGCTCAACGAGCGGCTGGGAATCCCCAAGGGACTGGGCGCCATGGGCCTCAGTCAGGGCGAGGTCGAGAAGATCGCCGACGGGGCGATGGGCGATCACTGCCATCTCTCGACACCGCGCCAGCCGACTAAGGCGCAGTATGTCGAGCTGATCGAGCAGAGCTGGGGCTAACATAAAGTGTCCTCATCCTGAGGAGGCGCGAAGCGCCGTCTCGAAGGATGGGCGACAGCAAGACTGGTCCGACCCTTCGAGACGGCCGCTGCGCGGCCTCCTCAGGGTGAGGTCGTGTAGGACGGGGAACGCACATGAAGGTCAAAGGCAAGGTCTGCGTCGTTACCGGCGCGGCGGGCGGCATCGGCGAGGCGATCGCGCGGCGCTATGCCAAGGAAGGCGCCAAGGGCGTGGTGGTGGCCGACATGGATGCCGGCCGCCTCGACAAGGTCGCCCAGGAGATCGGCGCGCTGGCGGTGGCGGGCGACATCGGCCAGGAAGCCGAGGTCAAGCGGCTGATTGCCGAGGCCGAGAAGAAGTTCGGCGAGATCGACATCTTCTTCTCCAATGCCGGGATCGGCCGCGGCGGCCACGAGGACGCCACCGACAAGGACTGGGCCGATTCCTGGGCGATCCATGTCATGGCCCATGTCTATGCCGCACGGGCGCTGGTGCCGCAGATGCTGAAGCGCGGCGAGGGCTATCTGCTCAGCACCGCGAGCGCCGCCGGCCTGCTCGCCTCGATGGGCTCGGCGCCGTACGGCGTCACCAAGAACGCCGCCGTGGCGCTCGCCGAGCATCTCTCGATCCAGTACGGCGATCGCGGCATCCGTGTCTCGGTGCTCTGCCCGCAGGCGGTCGACACCAACATGCTGCGCATGGCCGGCGCCACGGCCGCCTCGGTCGACGGCGTGATCAACACCGATGCAGCGGCCCAGGCGGTGATCGAGGCGATGGACGAGGAGCGCTTCCTCATCCTGCCGCACCCCGAGGTGAAGGATTACATGGCCCGCAAGCTCGACCGCGACCGCTGGCTGCGCGGCATGCGCCGCCTGCGCGACAAGACCGGCGAAGGGCAGGGCAAGCGGTGAGGCTCACTTTCTCCTCCCCATTCAAATGGGGAGGTGTTGACGTCATACGTCGACGGAGGGGTCAGCTCTGTCGACGTTGCGCTCGTTTGACCCCTCCGCCCACGTAAGACGTGTGCACCTCCCCATCTGAATGGGGAGGTAGAGATGACGAGCCGGTTGACGCCTCTCGCGAGATCGACGAAGGTTCCGGCCGCATGAAACGACTGGCGACGCTTCGACTTACCGGCTGACCCGCCGCCCCCGCCGCTACCCCTCGGGGGCCTGCGGGCCGTCGTCGTTGTTGTCTGCCTCCAGTTTCGAAGTCGCGTCATGCTTTCCTACATCCAGTCGTTGTTTGCCGAGACCGGCCTGTGGACGGCGATCGGCGTCACCCTGATCGCCGGCCTGATGCGTGGCTTCGCGGGCTTCGGGTCGGCCATGCTGATGGCGCCGATCTTCGCCATCCTGTTCGGATCTGCCGAGATGGTGGTGACGATCGTGGCCATCGAGCTCGTGGTCTCGCTGCAGCTCTTCCCGCAGGTCCGGCACAGCGCGGACTGGAAGGTGCTGACGCCCATGAGCATCGCCGCCTGTGCCGCCATGCCGCTCGGCGTCTGGCTGCTGGCGAGCGTCGACAAGAACGTCATCGTGACGACGGTCTCGGCGGTGATCGTGGCCTTCGTCGTCCTGATGTGGAGCGGCTGGAAGTATCACGGCAAGCGCTCGACGGCGGCCACGGTGCTGGTCGGCGCGATCTCGGGGGCGATGATGGCCACGACCAGCGTCGGCGGCCCGCCGGTGCTGCTCTACCTGCTGTCGGGCAAGGATCCGCCCGAGGTCAACCGCGCCAACATCGTCACCTATTATTTCCTGACGCAGTTCCTGCTGATCGTGATCGTGCTGGCGACCGGCGTCGCCGGGATCGATGCGCTGGCCCGCGCCGTCGTGCTGTTCCCGGTCATGGCGCTGGGCGCCTGGGCCGGCGGCCGGCTGTTCCATGGGCTGGCCAGCGAGCGCCTCTACCGCAACGTGGCGCTGGGGCTGCTGTTCGGGACCGGCATGTTCGGCCTGCTGCGGCACTGGCTGATCGGCTGAAACCGCCGCGCACTCCGTGTATGATGGCGGTCAACTACGGGAGACCGCCATGCGTATCACTGTCCTTGCTTCCGCAATCACTCTCGCCATGGGCCTGTCGATGCCGGCATGGGCCGACGATCTCATGCGCGAATGCATGGTGACGGCCTCCCAGAAGACCTGCGAATGCATCTCGGCGCGCATTCCGGCCAATGAGCGCGAGAACGCCATTCTCGGCTTGCGTAAGTCGAACCAGTCGGTGAGCGTCACCGGTAACCTGCTGAACCCGTCGAACCTGTCGCCGCAGGAGATGCAGGGCCTCAACACGGTCGTCGCCGCACAGGCCTATTGCATGTAGCGCGCGTTCATCGGCCGCGACGCAATCGCTTCTAGGCTGCAGCCGCACACCGCGCTATCGTCGCGCCCCACAGATACAGCGACGCCGGTCAACGGCGCGACATTCGGAGGGCAGGATGAGGCTGTTTACACGCAGATTCGGTCTGATGGCGGCGGTTGCGGCGGGGCTTGCCGTCCCGGCATTGGGCTCGGCACAAGCGCAGGCGCCAGCGTCCGCCCCGGTGCGCGGCGGGGCGCTCACGATCGGCGTGGAGAGCGACTTCGAAGGCTTCGATCCCATCCGCGCCGGCGTCTATTCCAACTCGACGGTCACGGCGGCGTCGCTGATCTACGACACGCTGATGCGGCTCGACGACAAGGGCAACCTCATCCCCGCGTTGGCGCTCTCCATGACGCCGAACGAGGACGGTACCGTCTGGACCGCCAAGTTGCGGCCCGGGGTGAAGTTCCACGACGGCACGCCCTTCACCGCCCAGTCGGTGGCCGATCATTTCAACCGCCTGCTCGATCCGGCCAACCGCTTCGCCGGCCGCGCCTATATCGCGATCGAGAAGGTCGAGGTCGCCGACGACCTGACCGCCGTCTTCAAGATGCGCGGCCCCAACGCGGCGCTGCCCAAGACCTTGGCACAGCCCAGCGTCGTCACCCTGATCATCTCGGTGAAGCAGGCCACCGAGAAGGGCGCCGATTACAACCGCAATCCCGTCGGCACCGGCCCGTTCGTCTTCAAGGAGTGGCGTGCCGCCGATCGCCTGGTCGCCGAGCGCAATCCCGACTACTGGGACAAGGACAAGCCCTATCTCGACCGTGTGACGGTACGGCCGCTGCCCGATTCCGACGCCCGCTACGCCAGCCTGGTGAAGGGCGACGTGCAGGTGATCTGGGAGGACCGCGCCGAGAACATCGTCAAGGCCAAGAAGGACAAGAACCTCAACGTCATCCACTGGGTCGGCAGCGGCGCGCTGGTTATCCCGCTCAACACCCAGCGCGAGCCGCTGAACGACAAGCGCGTGCGCCAGGCCGTGTCGATGGCGCTGAACCGCAAGGCCAATGCCGAGGTGCTGACCCAGGGCCTGCGGCCGGTCTACGACGATCCGTACGGCCCGTCCTCCGGCATCGTCTGCAAGGACACCGGCTCGCTGGGCTACAATCCCGAGGCCGCCAAGAAGCTGGTCGCCGAGTACGGCAAGCCGATCAAGCTCACCATGACCGTGACTGCCACGCCGCGCGGCCGAGAAGGCGCGCAGGTCTTCCAGGCCGACATGAAGAAGGTCGGCATCGACGTCGAGATCAAGCCGGTCGACCAGACCCAGCTCGTGAAGGAGGCGCTCACCCGCGACTTCCAGGTCACCGGCTGGCGCATCATCGACCTGGCCGACGTCGATCCGCAGATGTTCGCCAACTTCCATTCCAAGAGCCCGATCAACTTCTCGGGCTACAACAATGCGGAAGTCGATCGCCTGCTGCTGATCGGCCGCACCAGCCTCGACGAGAACAAGCGCAAAGAGGCCTACTGCGACCTGATCAAGATCATGAACGACGACGCGGTGTGGCTGTGGACCGGCAGCAACATCGACTTCGCCATCACCCGCAAGAACGTGCACGGCATCCCCGCGCTGCGCGGCGGTGCGGTGCAGATCGAAGGTGCCTGGCTCTCGAAGTAGCTGCGTCAGCGCGTACCCGTAACGGAGTAAGGGATCGCCATGCATTGGCTCGCCCGCCAGTTGCTGCGGCTGGTTGTTGTCCTGTTCTGCGTGACCCTGGTCACCTTCGTGATCGTCAACATCCTGCCGGGTGACATCGCGATCGTGATCCTGGGGACCTTGGCGACGCCGCAGGATATTGCCGGCCTGCGCGCCGATCTCGGGCTCGATCGGCCGATGCTGGTCCGCTACTTCGACTGGCTGGGCTCGGCGCTGTCGGGCGATCTCGGCCGGTCCTACCGCAACGGCGAGCCGGTGGCGCAGGCGATTGCCGACCGTCTGCCGGTGTCGCTGGAGCTGATGATCCTGGCGCAGCTCGTGGCCTTGGGTATTGCCGTTCCGGTGGCGCTGCTGTCGGCGCGCAAGCCGGGCGGCTTCTTCGACCGGCTCTCGGCTTCGGCGGCCTTCGGCTTCCTCGCCATGCCCAACTTCATGCTGGGCATCGTGCTGATCTATCTCTTTTCGGTGACGTTCGACCTCTTGCCGGCGACCGGCTTCTCGCCGCTGTCGGACGGTCTGTGGGACAATCTCGAATCGATGATCCTGCCAGCGCTGACCCTGGGGTTGGTCGAATGGACGGTGCTGATGCGGGTGCTGCGCGCCGACCTGCTGACCACGCTCAAGGAGGATTTCATCCTGCTGGCGCGAGCCAAGGGCCTGCCGCCTTGGCGCGTGCTGATGCTGCATGCGCTCCGGCCCTCGTCCTTCACCCTGATCACCATCCTCGGCCTCAATATCGGCGGGCTGATCGGCGGCGCGGTGATCGTCGAGCAGATCTTCGCCCTGCCGGGGGTCGGTCGCCTGCTGCTGGGCGGCATCTTCAACCGCGACCTGATCCTGGTGCAGGGCACCGTGTCGTTCATCGCCGCCGCCTTCGTGATCATCAACTTCCTGGTCGACATGCTCTACGCCGTGCTCGATCCGCGGGTCCGCCATGTCCGCTTCCGCAGCTAAGCCCGTCGTCGCCGGTGCGCCGGTCGCAGGCCGAAAGTTTCGCCTGCGCTGGTCGCTGGTCCTGCCGCTCGGCTGGCTGCTGCTGGTCGTCGTGCTGGCGATCACCGCCGACTGGATCGGACTGCCCGATCCGGCCGCCCAGGAACTCATCCTGCGCCGCAAGCCTCCCTCGGCCCAGTTCCTGCTGGGCACCGACAATCTCGGCCGCGATATGCTGTCCCGCGTCATCTATGGCGCGCGCACGTCGCTGATCGTCGGCATCTGCGCGCCGTTCCTGGGCTTCCTGATCGGCGGCGCGATCGGCATGTCGGCCGGCTACTTCCGCGGCAAGGTCGATCTGCTGGCCGTCGGCTTCATCGACATCCTGCTGGCCTTTCCGGCGCTGGTGCTGGCGCTCACCTTCACCGCCTATCTCGGCCAGAGCCTGTTCAACGTCACCCTGGCGCTAGGCATCCTGTCGATCCCGGCGGCGGCACGCGTGTCGCGGGCCAATACGCTGGCCTGGGCCAACCGCGACTTCGTGCTGGCGGCCCGCACCATCGGCGCCAGCAACTGGCGCATCCTGACGCGCGAGATCCTGCCTAACCTGCTGCCGCCGATGTTCGCCTTCTGGCTGGTGGCGATCAGCGTGATCATCGTGGCCGAAGGTGCGCTGTCGTTCCTCGGCCTCGGCATTCCCGCGCCGCAGCCGAGCTGGGGCGGCATGATCGCCGACGGCCGCGAGGCGCTCGATGTGGCGCCGCACACCGCGTTGATCCCGGCCGCCGTGATGTTCATCACCGTGCTGTCGCTCAACTTCGTGGGCGACATCGTGCGCAACATGGTCGATCCGCGGCGGTCGGCCCTATGAGCGATCGTCCAATCCTGTCGGTGCGCGACGCGCGCGTCGGCTTCAACACGGCGCGCGGCACGGTGCGGGCGGTCGACGGTGTGTCCTTCGACCTCGGGGCCGGCCGCACGCTGGGCATCGTGGGCGAATCGGGCTCCGGCAAGTCGGTGCTGGTGCGCTCCCTGATCGGGCTGGTGAGCACGACGACCGGCGTCGAGGTCGAGGGGCAGGTGCTGTTCGAGGGCGGCGATATCCGCAAGTTGGCGCCCGCCGAGTTCCGCGGCCTGCTCGGGCGCGATATCGGCATCGTCTTCCAGGATCCGATGACCTCGCTCAATCCGGTGATGAAGATCGGCCGCCAGATCGGCGAGGGGCTGCGGCTCAATCGCGGCTTCGACCGTTCGGCCGCCGACCGGCGATCCGTCGAGCTGCTGGCGGAAGTCGGCATCCCCGAACCGGAGCGCCGGGCCGGGCAGTATCCGCACGAAATGTCGGGCGGCATGCGCCAGCGGGTGGCGATTGCCATCGCCATCGCCTGTGCGCCCAAGCTGCTGATCGCCGACGAGCCGACCACGGCGCTCGACGTCACCGTGCAGCGCCAGATTCTGGACTTGCTGCAGCGCGAGCAGCGCCAGCGCGGCATGTCGATGATCCTGATCACCCACGATCTCGGCGTCGCGGCGAGCCGCGCCGACGACATCATGGTCATGTATGCCGGGCGGGCCGTCGAGACGGCGCCGACGCGCGAGATCTTCCGGACGCCGCGCATGCCCTACACCGAAGCGCTGCTGCGCTCCCTGCCGCGGCTGAGCGACCGCACTCACACGCGGCTCACCGCCATTCCCGGCCGCCCGCCCGACCTGGCGCGGCGCACCGGCGGCTGCGCCTTCGCGCCGCGCTGCAGCTACCGCACCGAGCGCTGCGACGGCGAGCAGCCGGCACTCATCCGCGAGGACGGCCACGGCTTTGCCTGCTTCCATCCGCTGGCGGCGCGCATGACGGGGGCCGCATGAGCGACCTGCTGCAGATCCGTGACCTGGTGGTCGAGTATCCGGTCGGCGGCGGCCGGCGCGTCCATGCCGTGAGCGGCGTCACGGTCGCCGTGCGCAAGGGCGAGACCCTGGGACTGGTGGGCGAATCGGGTTCGGGCAAGTCCTCGCTGGCCCGCGCGCTGCTGCAACTGCCGCCGCCTCAGGGCGGCAGCGTGCAGTTCGACGGCCAGGACCTCACCAAGCTCGGCGGCAAGGCGCTGCGTGCCGTGCGGCCGCGCCTGCAGATGATCTTCCAGGATCCGATTGCCTCGCTCAATCCGCGCCGCCGAGTGGCCGAGATCATCGCCGAGCCGCTGATCGTCTGCGGTGTCGCCGACGCCGCCGAGCGCACCAGGCGCGTCCGTGCCGTCATGGAGGCGGTGGGTCTCGACCCCGACCTGGTGTGGAACCGGCGGCCGCACGAATTCTCTGGCGGCCAGTGCCAGCGCATCGCCATTGCCCGTGCGCTGGTGCTGGAGCCCAGCCTGATCGTCTGCGACGAGCCGGTCTCCGCCCTCGATGTCTCGATCCGCGCCCAGATCCTGAACCTGCTGGAGGACATGAAGGCACGGTTCGGGCTCACCCTATTGTTCATCGCCCACGATCTCGCCGTGGTGAAATCGGTCTCCGACCGCGTCGCCGTCATGTATCTCGGCAAGCTGTGCGAGGTCGCGAGCTCCGAGGACCTGTTCGCCTCGCCGGCGCATCCCTACACGGCGGCGCTGATGGCGGCGATCCCCGAGCCCGATCCCGACATCCCGCTGGGCGACACCAAGCTCATGCCGGGCGATCCGCCATCGCCGCTCGACCCGCCGTCGGGCTGCCGCTTCCGCACGCGCTGTCCCCATGCCGAGAAGCGCTGCACCTCGGAGGTTCCCGCCTTGCGCGAGATCGCCCCGGGCCGCGAAGTCGCCTGCCACTTTCCGCTGGTGGCCTGACCTCACAGCGTCCGGGCGGTCGTTCCCTTGTAGAGAATCGGACCTGTCGGGCGACCGGTCGGCGAGCCTCCGGCAGGTTCCAGCGTGATCTCGAAGAGCTGGTCGGCGGTCGTGCCCGGCAGCTTCTCGAGATCGAGCTGGATTGCGGTCGCCCGGGACAGCAGGCCCACCGAACGCGGCCCGATCTCCCTGTTCCACAAGGTCCAGACTTGAAGCGCGCGGCCGTCCGGGACGTTCATGTCGACCAGCGGGATCATCTCGACACGGCCATCGGCGAAGGCGTTCACGACCGCGCCGGCCTGCCGGGTCGCGTCGTCGATCAGGATCGCCACATAGATCGGCTTGCGCGCGGCCACCTGCTGCGCGTGCTGCAGCGCCATCACGGCAACGATGGCCAGCAGGACGGCGGCAAGCGCGCTGCCCATCGTCGCGATCCGCAGCGCGGCAAGGCTTCTCCACAGGCGACCGAGCAGGCCGACAGCAGGGGCCTGCATAGTGGGAGTCACAGGGGGCGTTTCCTTTGCCAGGCTGCTTTCGATCCGCGGCCACAGATCGACCGCCGGTGCGACGTCCTCGGCCGTCTGGTCGAACTCGGCAAACCGGCTCTGCCATGTCTCCACCGCGCGCGCGAAGCCGGCGTCGGTCGCGATCCGCCGCTCGACGCGGGCACGAGCCTCGGCATCGAGCAGGCCCATCACGTATTCGGCGGCGAGGGCGTCGTCGTCTCGATCGGGCGTCATCCCATGCACTCCTGCAGGGACCGAAGGCCGCGCCTCAGCCAGCTCTTGACGGTGCCGAGCGGCATGCCGAGCCGTCCGGCGAGCTCGCCGTGGCTGAAGCCATGGACGTAGGCGAGGACGATGGCCTTGCGTCGACCGGCATCGAGCTGTTGCAAGCAGCGACGCAGAGCACTCGACTCGGGCAGTTTCGATATCGCCGACGCGGGATCGAGCTCGGTATTCTCGTTGATCGCCTCGGTGTCGTAGCGCTGCTCGTTGCGCAAGATCGTCAGGGCCCGGTTGCGAACGATGGCGAAGAGCCAGGCGCGGGCGGCACCACGCGTCGGGTCGAAGCTCTGTGCCCCGTGCCAGATGCGCACGAAAGCCTCGTGGGTCGCCTCTTCGGCAAGATCCTTGCGCCGCAGGATGCGCATCGCCACGCCGACCATCCGGGCGGCTTCACGGTCGTAGATCAGCCGCGGCGCAACCCGGTCGCCGCCGGCGCATCGGACGATGGCGGCGGAAATCTCGGCTTCCGCCGCCGATGACCGGTTCGAATCGTCATGGGAGGCCGGCAGGATCGTCACCGATCACCTGCTGCGCTCGCGCGAGGGTCGCCGTGCCAGTCCGCGTGCCAGTCCGCCGTCACCCGTTTCGCCTCCCAACCCGCGCGATCGCCTTCGCATTGGTCCTGAACACTATACCGGCCGGCTCGCCGATCGGATGCAGGTGTCCGGCGAGAAAGACGTTTTTTTGGGGGGCCTGCATCCAAAGGCACGATCCGGCGAGTAGCCGCTGCATGACCCACTGTTGGGTCGGCAACGAACCGGGAGTGACAGCGATGACAGTGAAGGCAATTTTGGCCGCTTCGGTGATCACCGTGGCGCTGGCAGGCACAGCTCAAGCCATCGATGTCGCGGCGCTGGTCGGTGGCGATACCATCGCCATCATCGACACGACGGCGAAGAAGGCGACGAAACGCATGAAGGTATCGGGCGTCGCCGGCCCACTGCTCGGCATCGACGTCCGGCCGGCCGACGGCATGCTTTACGCCCTGGCGGCCGACGGCACGCTCTACACGATCGCAATGGACGGCAAGGCAACGGCAAAATCCAAGCTGGAAACCATGCTGCCGGCCGGCGTGGTCGCGACGGTGGACTTCAATCCTGTGGCGGACCGTCTTCGTGTCATCGGCAGCGACGGCACCAGCCTGCGCGTCAACGTCGACGACGGAAAGGTCGTCAAGGACGGCAGCCTCAAGTTCGCCGACGGCGACGCCGGCAAAGGCATGACACCCAAGGTGGTGGCCGGCGCTTACACCAACTCGGTCAAGGGCACCAAGGAAACGGCGCTGTTCGACATCGATGCCGGCACCGGCGCCCTGGTCAAGCAGGCGCCGCCGAACGACGGCATCCTCAATACCGTGGGGATGCTGGGCGCCAAGGTCGATACCATCGCCTTCGACATCTGGTCCGACGGCACCAAGAACGAAGCCTGGGCGATGACCGGCGATCAGCTCTGGTCGATCGATCTGGCGACGGGCAAGGCCACCCCCGTCGCCAAGATCGAGGGGATCGGCGGGCCTGTGACGGACATTGCGATCCTGCCCAAGATGTAGACGTTCGTCAGTACTGGATTCTTCCGGGCCACGAAAGGCGGCGCGCACCATTGCGCGCCGTTCCCGACGTCTTGCAGGTGAGCACTACGTCGCTGTGAGAAATGGTGCTGCCGGACAGGATTGAACTGTCGACCTCTCCCTTACCAAGGGAGTGCTCGACCTGAGCTGCGGCAGCGACAAGAGCCCTAACCGAAAGCGGCAGGCGTCGCTGGCTACCGTCCGGCTCTCTCGTCTCTCGGTAGACCACCCGTCGTCGATCAGTGCGCCGCGGCAGAGCGCTCCGGCTTTTTGGAACGACGGGAAGCAGCAGCCTTTCTGGATCGGGTGGCTTTGATCGCGGAGCGCGGCCTCGCCGACAATGTGAAGCCCAGCGTGTTGATCACATTGACGAGCGTCGTGAGCTTGGGATCGCCACCCTTGCCTAGAGCTTTGTAGAGCCCCTCGCGGGTAATGCCGGCGCCGCGAGCCACCTCTGCCATGCCGCGAGCGCGAGCAATGGTACGGAGGGCGTTGGCGACATAGTCGGCATTGCCGCTGGCGAATGCATCGCTGAGGAGCTCGGCCTGATCTTCGACAGAGGTGAGGTGATCGGCCGGATCGAAGGGGGAGGTCTTGATGGTCATGGTACGAACAACTCCAGTGGCAACTGCTACAACTCCTCAGCCAGTGCTTTCGCCTTCTTGATGTCCGCGCTTTGCGTCCGCTTGTCTCCGCCACACAGGAGGATGATGACGGTCCGACCGCGCTGGACGAAGTACACCCGGTAGCCAGGCCCATAGTCGACGCGGAGTTCGGACACACCGCCACCGACCGGCTTCACGTCACCGAACAGGCCAGACTGCAGGCGGACGAGCCGCTGGGCGATCTTGGCGGCAGCGCGAGCATCCCGAAGAGATCTCAGCCACCCAGCAAACTGGTCAGTCTGACGGATCTCGAGCATGTGTGAACTATAGTTCACGTTGCAAGGGGTGTAAACTCTGGTTCACGGCACCGTAAGACGCTCTGGAATATCTGCACGCCCTGTGAGTGGCGATGCTGCGGAACGTCGTCGGAGCGGGGTCCCTGAAAAAAGTCCCTGAACGAAAACGGCGGGCATTGCTGCCCGCCGTGTCGCTCGCCGCTGATGCCGAGGGTATCGGCATCGAATTGGTCGGAGTGAGAGGATTCGAACCTCCGGCCCCTAGCTCCCGAAGCTAGTGCTCTACCAGGCTGAGCTACACTCCGTCAGAAACGGAGACACCCCGCGCGGCGAGGGCGGGGTTATAGCTGCCGCCTCCCGTGGTCGCAAGGCCCGCGCCGGGCCGCTATAGTCCGCCCCTCGATATCGATTGGGGGAGAAATGGCGAAGCAGAAGCGGCTCAAGATTGCCCTGATCGGCTATGGCGCCATCAGCCAGATGCTGTTCGACGTGTTTCGCGCGAAGAAGCCGCCCATCGACATTGTGGGTGTCCTGGTGCGGCCGGCGCGGGTCAAGGCGACGCAGAAGGCTGTGGGCAAGAAGGTCGCGGTCGTCGACAGCCTGAAGGCGCTGCTGAAGCTCAAGCCCGACGTCGTGGTCGAGGCGGCCAGCCAGCAGGCGGTGCGCGACTGGGGCGAGGAGGTCTTGAAGAAGGGCGTCGATTTCATGGTGATCGCCACCGGCGCCTACGGCGACGCCGCCCTCTGGCGCCGGCATGTGAAGGCGGCCGCCAAGAGCGGCGCGCGGCTGCGCCTGCCGGCGGGCGCCATCGCCGGCCTAGACGGCCTGCTGGCCATGCGGCTCGGCACCCTGGAGCGCGTGAAGTACATCTCGATCAAGCCGCCGCATGCCTGGAGCGGCACCCCGGCGGAGACCGAGTTCGACCTGCCGGCGATCAAGGAGCCGACGGTGATCTTCCGCGGCAAGGCGGCGGACGCCGGCCGGCTCTACCCGAAGAACGCCAACCTGGCCGTCACCGTGGCGCTCTGCGGCGCAGGCCTCGACCGCACCGAGATCGAGCTGGTGGCCGATCCCACCCTGCCGCCGGGCACCAATGCAAGTCGCCTCGAGGTCGTGGCCGACTCCGGCGAATTGAAGCTCGAACGGCTCGGCCGCGCCATGCCGGACAATCCCAAGACCGGCGTGCTCACCGCCCTTACGATGGCCGACGAGCTGATGAAGATGGTGCGTTCCAGCGACTGGTGACGCTCCAACTTCAGCGGTGGGGCCTCAGCCGCCGCTGCGGCTTTCGGCTTCCGCTTCGGCGGCGAGAAAGGCCCGGAAGGCGGCAAGCCGAGGCTCACCAGCGCGGGCCAGCGGGTAGACGAGATGGAATTCGCGCTTGCTGCGATGGCTGAAGGCGAGCGGCCGCACCAGGCGGCCCGAGGCCAGGTCCTCGGCCAACAGGCAACCCACCCCCATCGCCACGCCGACCCCTTCGATCGCCGCCTGGAAGGCAAGGCTCATCGTCTCGAAACGCGGGCCCCGCGCGCCGTCGACGCCTGACGCGCCGGCGGCGTTCAGCCAGCGCGGCCAGTCGTCGGGCCGCGGATCAGAGTGGATCAGCACCAGGCGGCGCAGGTCGGCCGGCGTCCTTATTTTGGCGGCCAGCGCCGGGCTGCACACCGGAAAGACCTCGACGGCCGCCAGCCAGACCGCGCCATGGCCCGGCCAGTTGCCGTCGCCGATGCGCACCACCGCGTCGAAGCCGTCGCGGGTCACCTCGACCGGCGCCAGCGAGGTGGTGAGCTGCAGGTCGATCGCGGGATGCATGTCGTGGAAGCGCCGCCAGCGCGGCATCAGCCAGCGCATGGCGAAGGTCGGATAGGCGCAGATGGCGAGCGGTCCCTGCGGATCGCGGCCGCGCAACTGCTCGGTCGCCAGCCCCAGTCGGTCGAACGCTTCTTGGACCTGCCGGGCATAGACCTGGCCGCGCGGCGTCAGCTCGACCGCGCGGTTGCCGCGGGCGAACAGCCGCACCCCGAGCGAGGCCTCCAGCGCCTGGATCTGCCGACTGACCGCTCCCGGCGTCACCGCGAGATCGGCCGCGGCGCGGGCGAAGTTCAGGCGGCGCGCGGCGGCGTCGAAGGCACGCAGGGCATTAAGTGGCGGCAGGCGAGGGATCATCGATCGGTTCTGTGTTGAGAAATAATCAACTCCATCTTACCGATAACTCGATTTGTGAACCACCGTTTATGGCCCAGGGTGTCGCGGAAATTTTCCGAGGAAATGCGCATGAACACCCTGAGCAAGATGACCTTCGAGCGGCCGATGTCGCGCTCCGACCTGATCGCGCCGGATTGCCGTGGCCTCAACTTCTGGTCGATCGACCGCTCGGTGCGCGATCTCCTGTCGCTGCATCTCGACCCGGAAGCCCTGGCGCATTTCACGCCGCATTTCGAGCGGCTGGGCGGCGTTGCCGGCGCGCGGCTCGACGAGCTCGCGCTGCAGGCCGACAAGCGCACGCCCGTCCTGCATTTCCGCGACCGCTTCGGGCGCGACGAGGATTGGGTCGAGTACCACCCGGCCTACCGCGAGATGGAGCAGATCGGCTTCGGCGAATTCGGCCTGCACGCCATGTCGCACAAGCCGGTGCTGGGCTGGTCGAAGCCGGTGACGCCGCTGATCAAGTACGCCTTCCAGTACATCTTTGCGCAGGCCGAGTTCGCGCTGCTCTGCCCGCTCTCGGTGACCGACACCTCGACCATGCTGATCCAGAAGTATGGCGACGAGGCCACGAAGAAGCGCTTCGTCGAGCGCATGACGACGCAGGACATGAGCCAGCTGCTGAAGGGCGCGCAGTTCATGACCGAGAAGGCCGGCGGCTCGGACGTCTCGGGCAATGCGCTGACCGCGCGCAAGGTCGGCGACCATTGGGAGTTGTGGGGCGACAAATGGTTCTGCTCCTGCGTCGACCACGACGTAATCCTGCTGCTGGCGCGCTGCGAAGGCGCCCCCGCCGGCAATGCCGGTCTCTCCATCTTCGCCATGCCGCGCCGCCTCGATGACGGCAGCCGCAACCGCTACCGGATCGTGCGCCTGAAGGACAAGATGGGCTCGCGCTCGATGGCCGCCGGCGAGACCATCATGGAAGGCGCGGTCGCCTATCTCATGGGCGAGCCCAATCGCGGCCTCAAGCACATGATGGATCAGGTAAACCTGTCGCGGCTGAGCCACGGCTTCCGGGCTGCCGGCATGATGCGCCGTTGCCTCAACGAGGCGCTGCAGGTCGCTCGCCATCGCACGACGTTCGGCCGCACCCTGATCGATCATCCGATGGCGCGTCGCCAGCTTCTCAAGCTGATGCTGCCGACCGAGCAGGCGCTGTCGGTCGGCATCACCGCGGCCGCGGCGATGACGGCAGGCGACGAGGCGCAGCTGCGCATCCTGACGCCGATGCTGAAATATCGCGCCAGCCGCGACAACGTCGCGGTGGCGACCGGCGCCATGGAGATGCGTGGCGGCAACGGCTACATCGAGGATTGGGGCAACGCCAAGCTGGTGCGCGACGCCCATCTCGGCCTGCTCTGGGAAGGCACGTCGAGCGTCAATGCGCTCGACATCGTGCGCCGCGCCGTCGGCAAGGAGCGGGCGCACGAGGCGCTGGCCAAGGGCCTGCACAAGGACATCGACGCGGCGCCGATCCCCGGCCAGTTCCGCGGCCGCGTCGCGCAGCTCGTCGATCGCGCGGTCGACTTCGCCGAGAAGGTGTCGCAGCAGCCCGAGGCGGAGGCTTCGTGCCGCAAGGCCGCCAGCGGCCTCTACCACGCGACCAGCGCCGCCCTGATGGCAGCCGAAGGGGCGCGTCTTGGCGAAAAGGGCGGCGATGCGCGGCGTCTGCTGCTCTCCCGTCTGGTGATCGACCATCGCCTGGGCAATGCCGATCCGTTCAGCCTGCCCGACCATCGCAGCGAAGACGCGATGACGGCGGCGCTGCTCGACGACCAGCCCGTGACCCTGAACCGCGCCATGGAACTGCTGGGCGGCTGACGCCCCCGCGACTGAGAAGAAAGAAGATCATGACCCGTATCGTTCGTCGTCGCGCGCTGCTGGCCGCGACTGCCGCCTCGCTCGCCCTGCCGTTCGTCGCCCGCAACGGCTTTGCCCAGGACAAGTATCCCAAAGGCCCGGTCAAGCTGGTCCTGGGCTTCGCGCCCGGCGGCATCACCGACATCCTGGCGCGATTGACGGCTGCCCGGCTGGAGACCGCGCTGGGCACGCAGGTGATCGTCGACAACCGGCCCGGCGCCGGCGGCAATATCGGCGCGGCCGCGGTCGCGCGCGCGGCTCCGGACGGCTATTCGCTGTTCTTCGGCGCGCTGGGCACCGCCGTCACCAACCAGTTCATCTACGCCAACATGCCGTTCGACACGGCCAACGACTTCGTGCCGGTCGCGCTGGTGGCGAGCGTTCCCAACGTGTTGCTGGTGCACAAGGACGTGCCGGCCAAGACGATCCAGGAGCTGGTTGCCCTGGCCAAGGCCAAGCCGGGCCAGCTGACCTATGGGGCGGCGGGGCTCGGCAGCTCGACCCATTTGGCCATGGAGTTGCTCAAGACCGAGACGGGCATGCAGATCGAGAACGTGCCCTACAAGGGCAGTGCGCTGCTGCAACAGGACCTGCTGGCCGGCCGCATTCCGGTCGCCATGGACAGCATCTCGATCCATCTGCCGCATATCCGCAGCGGCGCGGTGCGGGCGCTGGGCGTCACCTCGCCGACCCGTGCGCCGGACCTGCCCGACGTGCCGACCATCGCCGAGGCGGCGGTGCCGGGCTACGACGCGGTGGTCTGGCTCTATGTCGCCGCGCCGGCCAAGACGCCGCCCGAGATCGTCAAGCTGTTGAGCGACGAGATCGTGAAGGCTGTGCGATCGGACGAGATGCAGGCCAAGATGCGCTCGGTCGGCGCGCTCCCCATGCCGGGGTCGGCCGAGGAGCTTGCCAAGCATATCGGCGTCGAAACCACGCGCTGGAAGAAGATCGTCGACGCTGCCGGTCTGAAGCCGGAGTAACAAAAGCGGTGTCATCGCTCGCGATGACACCGTGTTCTGAACTTAGCGACGTTCCATGCGATGGGGGCCCATCGCCAGGCCGTGCGGCCGGTCGAACACGGCCTTCTGCTCGGCGGTGAGGACGTTATAGAGCGCCGTGAGCGAGGGCTTCACGGCCTCGAGGGTGGCCAGGCGCGCCTTCAACAGGTCCTCTTCCATCGTCAGACGCTGCAGGTAGTCGGGCCGGTCCTTGCGCTCGGTCGGCAGGGTGGCGCAGCGCGCCATCGACTTGGAGCTCGCCTCGTCGGCGGCCTTCTCGAAGGCGTTCCAGGCGGCCATCTGCTCGGGCTTCAGTTCGAGCCGGGCCTTGACGTAGGCGCGATCGCCGATGCGGCGGGCCACCATGTCCTGGCAGACGGCGCGGGGTGACATCCGGGGTTCGCCCCGGCCGCGCTCGGCCCCGGGCGCGCCCGGAGCACCGGGGGTTCCCGGTGCGCCGGGAGCGGCGGGCGGCGGCGGAGGCGTTGCCTGCGCCAGTTCGACCGTTCCGTGGGTTCTGGGGTTGATCGCCACGGCAGTGCCGGTGAGGACGAGACCGGCCACCACGGCCAGACCAGCCAAAGTGCCAAGACGCAGGGGACGGAGAGACATCGGAAGCCTCGCTGAGAAGAAGGTGTTCCGGTGATACGAGCCGGCCCCACCGGGCGTCCCCGCCGGCAAGGTTAAGTTATGTAAAGTTCGGCCGTTCCTCTTTCAGCCAGCGTGCGAAATCGAGCCGCTCGGCCTCGGTCATGTGCAGCCCTTCCTTGGTGCGTCGCCACAGCACGTCCTCGGCCTCGATCGCCCATTCGTCGCGCACCAGGTGGCGCACCTCGACCTCGTAGAGATGGCCGCCAAAATGGCGGCCGAGATCGGCCACGGTCTTCACGCCTTCCAGCAGGTCGTCGAGGCCTGAGCCATGGCGGCGGGCCAGCACATGGACGAGCTCCTTGGGCAGCCCGGGAAAGGTTGCTGCCGCTCCGGCGGTGAACTGCGCGAAGGCCTCCTCGAAGGTCGGGGCATCGGCCATCTCGCCGTCATAGACGGCGCGCGTCGCCGTCCAGGCGCCGCCCATCTGCGGGAAGTATGGCGCGAGATCCTTCAGCGCATGCTCGGCAAGGCGCCGGTAGGTGGTGATCTTGCCGCCGAACACCGAGAGCAGCGGCGCCGTGCCGACCTTGCCGTCGATCTCCAGATGATAGTCGCGCGTCACGGCCGAGGGATTGTCGTCGCCGTCGTCGAACAGCGGCCGCACGCCGGAGTAGGTCCACACCACGTCCTTTGGCGTGACCGGCTTCTGCATATAGTGGCTGGCGATCTCGCAGAGATAGGCGGTCTCCTCGGGCGAGCAGACCGGTGCCTCGCTCGACTCGACGGCGATGTCGGTGGTGCCGATCAGCGAGAAGGACCGTTCGTAGGGAATCACGAAGACGATGCGGTTGTCGCTGTTCTGCAGGATGAAGGCGTGATCGCCCTCGTGCACGCGCGGCACGATGATGTGGCTGCCCTTGATCAGGCGCACGCGCTTGGGCGTCTTCACCTCGGTCTGCTCGTCGAGGAAGTGCTTCACCCAGGGGCCGGCCGCGTTCACCAGGCCGCGGGCCTGGAGCTGCACGGGCATGCCGTCGGGCCCCTCGAGCGTGATGTTCCAGAGCTTGCCGTCGGCGCTGCGCCGGGCCGAGACGCAGCGATGGCGCGGGAAGATCCGGGCGCCCATCTCGCGGGCCGATTTCAGGTTGCAGATCACCAGCCGGGCATCGTCGACCCAGGCGTCGGAATAGACGAAGCCCTTCTGGAAGGAGGGCTTCAGCCCGACCCCGAACTTCGAGCTCGGCAGGTCGACGGCGATCGACTTGGGCAGGGTCATGTGCCAGTCGAGATGGTCGTAGAGGAAGAGGCCGAGCCGCAGCATCCAGCGTGGCCTGAGATGCGGCTCGTGTGGCAGCACGAAGCGCAGTGGCCAGGACAGATGCGGCGCCTTGGCCAGCAGCACCTCGCGTTCCTGCAGGGCCTCGCGCACCAGCCGGAACTCGTACTGCTCCAGGTAGCGCAGGCCGCCATGGATGAGCTTGGTTGCCTTGGAGGAGGTGGCGCTCGCGAAATCGTTCATTTCGCAAAGCCCGACCTTGAGCGCCCGCCCCGCCGCGTCGCAGGCGATGCCCGCGCCATTGATGCCGCCGCCGACCACGAACAGGTCGAGAGGGCGATCTTCCTTTTCGTTCATCCCGCTAGGTATAGCCGGCTTGACCGGATTTCGCAGGAATCGCAAAAGGCCGCATGGGTTTTTTACTGAAGATCATCCTGTTCGGGGTGGCGCTGTACGGGCTGTGGAAGACTTTCCGGTACTGGAAGGGCCTGTTCGACCGCTTCACCGGCAATCCGGAGGTGCCGCCGCAGCGCCCGCCCCAGCGGCCGCCCACGGATCCATCGGCCTCGCCGCCGCCGCCCGCCGACCCCGCGCCCCAGCCTCCTGCATCGGCCGCGCGGAAGATTGTGGTCGAAGACACGGTCCAATGCGCCGGGTGCGGTGCCTATATTTCGACCGCTGCTGAAAAATGCGGCCATTGCGGCCGTCCCCGGCCATAAGGCCGCATCACGGCTCGCCCCTTGGGCCAAGCTTGACCGGGGGGTGGGGCGGCACCTATTTTGCCGCACCGCAAAAACGGCCTTAAGTGACGGAAACTCAAGGCCTTCTGAGCTTCGGGGAATACTGGTGTCCGACCCCTCGCCAGCACGTGCCAAGCCGACGTGCTTCCAGGAACTGATCCTGACCCTCCAGGACTATTGGGCGCGTCAAGGCTGCCTGATCCTCCAGCCCTTCGACATGGAGATGGGCGCCGGCACCTTCCATACGGCGACGACCCTGCGCGCGCTGGGCCCTAAGCCCTGGTACGCGGCCTATGTGCAGCCCTCGCGCCGCCCCGGAGACGGCCGCTACGGCGAGAACCCGATGCGGCTGCAGCACTACTATCAGTTCCAGGCGATCCTGAAGCCCTCGCCGCCCGACATCCTGGAGCGCTACCTGGGCTCGCTGGAGGCGATCGGCATCGATACCTCCCTGCACGACATCCGCTTCGTCGAGGACGACTGGGAAAGCCCGACCTTGGGCGCCTGGGGGCTGGGCTGGGAAGTCTGGTGCGACGGCATGGAGATCACGCAGTTCACCTATTTCCAGGGCGTGGGCGGCATCGAGGTCGACCTGGTGTCAGGCGAGATCACCTACGGGCTCGAGCGGCTCGCCATGTACCTGTTCGACAAGAAGTCGGTCTACGACCTGCCCTACAACCGGGCCGACTCCGACGTGCCGCTGACCTATGGCGATGTGTTCCTGCAGAACGAGCGGGAGCAGTCGGCCTACAATTTCGAGTATGCCGACACCGAGATGCTGTTCCGCCATTTCGTCGACGCCGAGAAGGAGTGTGGGCGGCTGATCGAGAAAAAGCTGCCGCTGCCGGCTTACGAGCAGTGCATCAAGGCCTCGCACGCCTTCAATCTGCTCGATGCGCGCGGCGTGATCAGCGTCGCCGAGCGGCAGAGCTACATTCTGCGCGTGCGCACTCTCGCCAAGGCCTGCTGCGAGGCCTGGCTCGAGACGCAGACGAAGCCTGCCGCTGCCGCCGGAAAGGCAGCCTGAGATGGCCGAGCTTCTTCTCGAACTGCTGTCCGAAGAGATCCCCGCGCGCATGCAGACGCGCGCCGCCGAGGACTTCAAGCGCCTGATCTGCGACGGGCTGAAAGCGGCCGGTCTTTCCTTCACCGAGGCGCGGGCCTTCGTGACGTCGCGCCGGCTGACCCTGGTCGTCGACGGGCTTCCCGTGGCGCGCGCCGATGTCAGCGAAGAGAAGCGTGGCCCCAGGGTCGGCGCGCCCGAGCAGGCGGTGCAGGGCTTCCTCAAGGGCGCGGGCCTCGCCTCGCTCGACCAGGCCGAGAAGCGCGACACCGGCAAGGGCGAGTTCTGGTTCGCCGTGGTCACCAAGAAGGGCGGGCCGACCGCCGACGTGCTGCCCGCCGTGATCGATGCTGCCCTGAAGGCGCTGCCCTGGCCCAAGTCGATGAAGTGGGGCAGCGGGACCATGCAGTGGGTGCGGCCGCTGCAGTCCATCATCGCGCTGTTCGACGGCAAGGTGCTGAAGGGCGAAGTCTCGCCGGGCGGCGCCATGGCGCCGATCGTGTTCGGCAAGGCCACGCGCGGCCATCGTTTCCTGTCCAAGGGCACGATCGAGGTCGCGAGCTTCGCCGACTACGTCGCCAAGCTGCGCGGCGCGCATGTCATCCTGGACGCTGCCGAGCGCAAGGCGATCATCCTCGAGGGCGCGCGCAAGCTCTGCCAGGAGGCGCAGGTCAAGCTGAACGAGGATGACGGGCTGCTCGAGGAAGTGGCCGGTCTCACCGAATGGCCGGTGCCGATGCTCGGCGCCATCGATGCGCAGTTCATGGACGTGCCGCCGGAAGTGCTGATCGTGTCGATGAAGGTGCATCTGCGCTTCTTCACGACCGCCAAGGCCGACGGCACGCTGGCCAACCGCTTCGTCGTGGTCGCCAACAACGTGGCGCGCGACGGCGGCAAGACCATCGTCGCCGGCAACGAGCGCGTGCTGCGCGGCCGCTTGGCCGACGCCAAGTTCTTCTGGGACCAGGACCGCAAGCAGACGCTCGAGAGCCGCCTGCCGGCGCTGAAGCAGGTGGTGTTCCACGCCAAGCTCGGCACGCAGGCCGAACGGGTCGAGCGCCTCGTCAAGCTGGCGGGCGAGATCGCCAGCTCGGTCCCGGGGGCCGATGCCGCCGACGTCGCGCTGGCGGCGCGCCTCTGCAAAGCCGATCTCGTGAGCGGCATGGTCGGCGAGTTCCCCGAGCTGCAGGGCGTGATGGGCCGTTACTATGCGCGCGGCGAAAAGCTGCCGGCTGCAGTGGCCGAGGCGATCGGCGATCACTACGCGCCGGCTGGCCCGAACGACCGTTGTCCCAGCGCACCGGTGTCGATCGCCGTGGCGCTGGCCGACAAGCTCGATGCGCTGGTGTCCTTCTGGTCGATTGGCGAGAAGCCCACGGGCTCGCGCGATCCCTTCGCATTGCGCCGCGCGGCGCTGGGCGTCATCCGCATCATCGTCGAGAACAGGCTGCGCCTGCCGTTGCGTCCTTTCGTCAAGGCCGACGATCTGCTGGCCTTCTTCGCCGAGCGTCTCAAGGTGCAGATGCGCGAGAAGGGCGTGCGCCACGATGTCGTCGACGCCGTTCTGGCAACCGGCGGCGAGGACGATCTGGTGCGCCTGCTGGCGCGCGTCGAGGCCCTGCAAGGCTTTCTCGGCAGCGAAGCGGGCAGGAATCTGCTCACCGCCTACGGCCGCGCTGCCAACATCGTTCGTGCCGAGGAAAAGAAGGACAAGGGCCTGGCGGCGAAGATCGCCGGTGCGCCCGATGCCGCACTGCTGGAACAAGCCGAAGAGAAAGCCGTTGCTTCTGCTCTGGCCGAAGTCGAGAGCGTCGTGAGGCCTGCTGTGGCCGCCGAGAATTTTTCCGGCGCCATGGAGGCGTTCGCGCGTTTGCGTGCGCCGGTCGACGCTTTGTTCGACAAGGTCACAGTCAATGTCACGGATAAGCCTGAATTGCGATTGAACAGGCTGAAACTGCTCAAC
>Ga0209933_1000480_pt1 | contig 71305 bp, 54 predicted proteins | sample ThiBiot_300_biof_FD_183944 | JGI IMG/M metagenome (GOLD analysis project Ga0209933, IMG submission 183944) | Wastewater bioreactor microbial communities from Cape Town, South Africa - Thiocy_cont_300_biof (SPAdes) | ecosystem: Engineered > Bioremediation > Thiocyanate > Unclassified | place...
GGCGCCGGCTCCGGCCTCGCCTTCCGCCTGCTCGAATCGCAATATCGCCTCAACATCCCCCGCCTGTTCGCGGCGCTGATCCTGCTCTGCGTCACAGGCGTCGCGATCTTCGGGGCCACCAGCCTGTTGTCGCATCTCCTGCTGCGGCGCTGGCATGAAAGCGCCATCCGGCGGGAGAACTGAGCATGACGACCTCCTTCGCAGCGCCGCCCGCCGCGGCCCGCTATCGCCTCGCCAACGCGACCGTTCCGGCGGTGCTTCTCCCCGGCGATATCGGCATCGATGCCGGCGAGGGCCTGTCGCGGGTCGATATCCTCGTCGCGGACGGGACCATCGCCGCCATCGACGCGCCGGGCCGCCTCGGCGCCGACGAGGTGCCGGTGCTCGATCTCGACAAGGGGCAGGTCTGGCCCTGCTTCGTCGACATGCACACGCATCTCGACAAGGGCCATATCATCCCGCGCCACGCCAATCCCGACGGGACCTTCCCCGGCGCGCTCGCCGCCGTCGAGGCCGACCGCGAGGCGCACTGGACGACGGCCGATGTGCGCGCGCGGATGGAGTTCGCGCTTCGCTGCGCCTATGCGCATGGCACCAAGCTGATCCGCACGCACATCGATTCCGTGCCGCCGCAGTTCCCGGCCTCCTGGCCGGCCTTCATCGAGGCGCGCGAGGCCTGGGCCGGGCGCATCGACCTGCAGGGCGTGGCGCTGATGCCGATCGATCTCTATTTCGACGATGCCTATGTGAACCGCCTGGTCGAGACGCTCCTCGAGGCGAAGGGCGTCATCGGCGGCGTCACCTTCATGATCGACGGCCTCGACACGGCGCTCGACCGCCTGTTCTTCGAGGCTTCGAAGAACGGGCTCGACATCGATCTCCACGTCGACGAGACGGCCGATCCCAATGCCCGTTCGCTGAAGGCGATCGCCGAGGCGGCGATCCGCCATGATTTCGAAGGCCAGGTGACGGTCGGCCATTGCTGCTCGCTGGCGCGGCAACCGGACGACGAGGCGGAGCGCACGCTCGATCTCGTCGAGAAGGCGGGTATCGGCGTCGTCTCGCTGCCGATGTGCAACATGTATCTGCAGGACCGCCATCGCGGCCGCACTCCGCGCTGGCGCGGCGTCACGCTGTTGCACGAGATGCGCGCCCGCGGCATCCCGGCCGCCGTCGCCTCCGACAACACGCGCGACCCCTTCTATGCCTATGGCGATCTCGACGTCATGGAGGTGTTCCGCGAGGCGGTGCGCATCCTGCAGCTCGATCATCCGGTCGACCTCGCCCCCGAGGTTGTGACGACGTTGCCGGCGATGCAGCTGCGCCGGCCCGATGTCGGGCGGCTCGTCATCGGCGGCCCGGCCGATCTCGTCCTCTTCCGCGCCCGCAGCTGGACCGAACTCCTGTCGCGTCCGCAATCCGACCGCACCGTTTTGCGCCAGGGCAAGGCGATCGACCCCACGCTGCCCGATTATCGGGAACTCGATCATCTCTTTGGAGTCTAGGCGATGGCTCGCACCTTTTCTTTCGATCTCGATGCGCTGAAGCGCGACCTCGACGGCATCGAGCTCGAGGACAATCCAGCGCTGGTGAAGCAGAAGAGCCGTGACTTCTTCTGGTATTCGCCGGTGCTGAAGGCGCAGCTGGACGACGTGACCGGCGATCTCGTCGCGACGCCGAAGGACGAAGCGGAGGTGATCCGCATTCTCGCCGCCGCCTTCCGCCACGACGTGCCCGTGACGCCGCGCGGCGCGGGCACCGGCAATTACGGCCAGGCGATGCCGCTGTCGCGCGGGCTGGTCCTCAATCTCGCGGCGATGAACAAGGTGAAGGCGATCCATCCCGGCCGCGTCGTCGCCGAGCCGGGCGTGATCATGGCCGAGCTCGACCGCCAGACCCGCGCCCATTCCGGCCAGGAGCTGCGCCTCCATCCCTCGACGGCCAACACGGCGACCATCGGCGGCTTCATCGCCGGCGGCTCGGGCGGCGTCGGCTCGATCCGCTGGGGCGGCCTCCGCGATCTCGGCAATGTCCTGCGCCTGCGCGTCGTCACCATGGAGGCCGAGCCGCGGGTGCTGGAGCTCACCGGCTGGGAACTGCACAAGGTGATGCATGCCTATGGCACCAACGGCATCATCACCGAAGTCGAGATGCCGCTCACCGCGGCCTATGACTGGGTCGACGTCATCGTCGGCTTCGACGACTACATGGCGGCGGTGCGCTATGCCGATCTGCTCGGCAATTCGGATGGTCTCCTGCTGAAGGAGATCGCCACGGTCGCCGCCCCGGCGCCGGAGACCTATTTCCTCCGCCACCAGAAATTCCTGAAGAAGGGCCAGTCGGTCGCCATCCTGATGGTCGCGCCGCAATCTCTGGACGCTTTCCTGGCGCTCACGCAGCGCGAGAAGGGCGATGTCGTCTTCCGCTCCGACACGGCGGGCGATCTCAAGGGCATCCCGCCGAATTTCGAGCTCGCCTGGAACCACACCACGCTGCGCGGCCTCCGCATCGATCCGGCGATCACCTATCTGCAGACCATGTATCCGGTGCCCGGCCATCTTTCGAAGATCGAGCGCATGACCAGGCTGCTCGGCGACGAGGTTCCCGGCCATCTCGAATTCGTGCGCTTCGACGGCAAGATCACGCCGATGGGGCTGCCGATGGTGCGCTACACGACCGAGGCGCGCCTGGAGGAGATCATCCGCATGCATGAGGAGAATGGCTGCCCCGTCTTCAATCCGCATCGCTACACGCTGGAGGAGGGCGGCATGAAGCAGACCGATGCCGTGCAGCTCGCCTTCAAGCACGAGGCCGATCCGAAGGGGCTGCTCAATCCCGGCAAGATGATCGCCTTCGAGGATCCGAGCTTCGATTTCTCGGCGCAGAAGACCTATCTCTTCCCCGGCCTCAAGGCGGCCTCGTAAGGCGGACGAACGCGATGCGCGTGCTCGTGCTCTTTGCCCATCCGGTCGAGACCAGCTTCCAGGCGGCGCTACATGCGACCGTCGTCGAGCGCCTCCGCAGGGCCGGGCACGCCGTCGACGATTGCGACCTCTATGCGGAGGGGTTCAATCCCGTCCTCTCGCGCGAGGAGCGGCTGCATTATCACGACCTCGGCGTGAACCGCCGCAATGTCGCGCCCTATGTTGAGCGCGTTCTCGCCGCCGAGGCGCTGGTCCTCGTGCATCCCGTCTGGAATTTCGGCCTGCCGGCGATCCTCAAGGGCTTCTTCGACCGCGTCTTCCTGCCCGGCGTCTCCTTCCGCATGGAGAACGGCAAGGTGAAGCCGTCGCTCCACAACATCACCAAGCTGACGGCGGTGGTGACCTATGGCGGCGCGCGCTGGCGGGCGCTCGGCGTCGGCGATCCGCCGAGGAAGATCGTCAAGCGCGTGCTGCGCGCGCAGATCAAGCCATTGGCGCCGGTCGACTATCTCGCCCATTACGACATGAACCGCTCGACGGACGCGACGCGCTCCGCCTTCCTTGCGAAGGTCGGCGCGGCGATGGACCGGTTCTGAGATGCGCGCGCTCGTGGTCTTTGCCCATCCGGTACCGGAGAGCTTCGGTGCCGCGCTGCGCGACACGGTGACGGAGACGCTTAGGGCGAGCGGCCACGAGGTGCGGCTCGTCGATCTCAACGCCATCGGCTTCAACCCGGTGATGGATGCCGAGGAGCGGCGGCGCTACCACGATCCCGGCGTCAACGAATTGCCGGTCGCCGACCAGATCGCGCATATCAAGTGGTGCGAGATGCTGGTCTTCGTCTATCCGACCTGGTGGTTCGGATTACCGGCGATCCTGAAGGGCTGGCTCGACCGCGTCTGGGTGCCGCATGTCACCTTCCTGATGCCGACGGAGAGCCAGGGCATCCGCCCGAACATGCAGCATATCCGTCGCATCGCCGTGGTGACGACCTGCGGCGCGACCTGGTGGCTTTCGAAATGGGTGGGCGAGCCCGGCCGTCGCACGCTGCTGCGCGGCATCCGCCCGCTCTGCCATCCGCTCTGCCGCACCAGCTACATGGCGCATTACAGGATGGATTCGTCGACGCCCGAGAGCCGGGCGCGCTATCTCGCCAAGGTCCGGCAGAAGATCGCGCGGCTCTAGCGTCTTTCCGTCACCGCGGCCCTCTCCCTGGGGGAGAGGGGCGGCGCAGCAGGCGACTGGCTCAGCCGACCTTGCCGACGAGGCGCTCGAGCTCGGGGCGGAACTCGGCGGCGATGTCGGCGCGCTCCAGCGCGAAGGCGACATTGGCCGCGAGGAAGCCGACCTTGTTGCCGCAGTCATAGACTTCGCCGTCGAAGCGGCAGCCATAGAAGTGCTGACGCTCCATCAGCTTCAGCATCGCGTCGGTGAGCTGGATCTCGTTGCCGGCGCCCTTTTCCTGCCGCGACAGGAGATCGAACACCTGCGGCTGCAGGATGTAGCGGCCGTTGATGTAGAGATTGGACGGCGCGACTTCCGGCTTCGGCTTCTCGACCATCGCATTGATGCGGAACGAGCTGTCGGTGAGGTTGGCGCCGATGCCGACGACGCCATACTGGTGCGTCTGCGAGGGGTCGCATTCGTTGACGGCGAGCACATTGCCGCCCGTCTCCTGATAGACGTCGACCATCTGCTTCAGGCAGCTCGGCTCGCCCTTCATCACCATGTCGGGCAGCAGCACGGCGAAGGGCTCGTTGCCGACCAGCTCGCGCGCGCACCAGACGGCATGGCCGAGGCCGAGCGGCACCTGCTGGCGGGTGAAGGAGGTCGAGCCGGGCTTCGGCAGGTCCTTGGCGAGCAGCGACAGCGCCTCGGTCTTGCCGCGTCCGTGCAGCGTCGCCTCGAGCTCGTACTGGACGTCGAAATGGTCTTCGATCACCGCCTTGTTGCGGCCCGTGACGAAGATAAAGTGCTCGATGCCGGCCTCGCGGGCCTCGTCGACGGCATACTGGATCAGCGGACGGTCGACGACCGTGAGCATCTCCTTGGGCATCGCCTTCGTGGCCGGCAGGAACCGCGTGCCGAGACCCGCAACGGGGAACACAGCTTTGCGAATCGGAGCGTTCATGAACACCTCTCGGAGAAAAGTTCGGGGGACATTATCGTCGCATTCCTAACGACAACGCTAACGGGACCAAGCGGATGCAACGGATCTGTCGCAATCCGGTGCGAGGCTTTACCCGCCATTAATGGTGAACATTGCATGAGGATCATATGACGGTACTTGTGACGGGCGGCGCTGGCTATATCGGCAGCCACATGGTCTGGCGGCTGATCGACGCCGGCGAAAGCGTGGTCGTGCTCGATCGCCTGTCCACCGGCTTCGCCTGGGCGGTGGCTCCGGAGGCGAAGCTCGTCGTCGGAGACATCGGCGACGAGGGTCTCGTCGAGCAGCTGATCCTCGACAACGACGTGGATGCCGTCATCCACTTCGCAGGCTCGATCGTCGTTCCCGAATCCGTGGCCGATCCGCTCGGCTATTATCAGAACAACACCGTCAAATCGCGCAGCCTGATCGCCACAGCGATCAAATGCGGCGTTCGCCATTTCATCTTCTCCTCGACCGCTGCCGTCTATGGCGATGCAGGAACCGAGCCGGTCGTCGAGACCGCGCCGACGGCGCCGCTCTCGCCCTATGGCCGCTCCAAGCTGATGACGGAGTGGATGCTCGACGACGCGACGCGCGCCCACGATTTCCGCTATGTGGCGCTGCGCTATTTCAACGTCGCCGGCGCCGATCCGAAGGGCCGCACGGGCCAGTCGACCAAGGGCGCCACCCATCTCATCAAGGTCGCCTGCGAGACCGCGCTCGGCAAGCGCGCGAAGATCGAGATCCTCGGCACTGATTACGACACGCCCGATGGCACCTGCGTGCGCGACTACATCCATGTCAGCGACCTCGCCAATGCCCATGCCGACGCGCTCGCCTATCTGAGGGCCGGCGGGACGAGCCTCGTCGCCAATTGCGGCTATGGCCACGGCTTCTCGGTCCGCGAGGTGATCGATTCGGTCCGCCGCGTCTCCGGCGTCGATTTCGCCGTGGTCGAGGGACCGCGCCGGGCCGGCGACGTGCCGGCTGTGGTCGCCGATGCCTCGGTCGCGCGGGCGAAGCTCGGCTGGACGCCGCGCCATGATGATCTCGACACCTGCGTCAGCACCGCGCTGGCATGGGAGGAGGCGCTTTCGCGCCGGAACCAGACCGACTGATGCCGTCGAACCGGGGGGCGACGGCGCCACGACAGGAGGAGAAGATGACGATCACGTCCATGTCGCCGCTTGCCGTGCCGTTCCGCATCGCCGGAGCGGTCGCCCTCGCCTTGCTGCTCGCCTTCGCCGCGGTGCCGGCCGCCTTCGCGGATGCCGCCGGCGCGCGCTGGGTGCAGCAGTTCTGGCCGACCGCCCAGAAGGCGGGCATCTCGCGCTCGGTCTATATGAGCGCGCTGGGCAATTTCACGCCCGATCCCGACGTGCTCGCCAAGGCGCGCTCGCAGGCCGAATTCGTGAAGCCGGTCTGGGATTATCTCGACGGCGCCGTTTCCGAGAAGCGGATGGAGAACGGCAAGGCGGCGCTGCGCAATTATGGCCCGCAGCTCGCCCGCATCGAGGCGGCCTATGGCGTCGACCGCTCCGTCGTCGTCGCCATCTGGGGCATGGAATCGTCCTATGGCGCCGTGCTGCAGAACGACAAGATCGTCAAGAACACCATCCGCTCGCTGGCGACGCTCGCCTATCAGGGCGGCAGCCGCGCCAAATATGGCCGCACGCAGCTGATCGCGGCGCTGAAGATCCTGCAGCGCGGTGACATCTCCCCGCGCGGCATGACCGGCTCCTGGGCCGGGGCCATGGGCCATACGCAGTTCATCCCGACCACCTACCAGGCCTATGCCGTCGATTTCGACGGCGACGGTCATCGCGACATCTGGAATTCCGAGGTCGACGCGCTCGCCTCGACGGCCAATTATCTCTCCAAGATGGGCTGGCGGCTCGGCGAGACCTGGGGCTACGAGGTCGTCGTTCCGCGCGGCTTCGACTGGCGGCTCGCCGACAAGGGCAAGACGGCGCCGCTCTCGGCCTGGAGGAAGGCGGGGTTCAAGCGCGTCGCCGGCCGGCAATTCCCCGATTCCGACATCGCGGCGCGGCTCTACGCGCCCGCTGGAGCGAGGGGGCCGGCCTTCCTGCTGCTGCCGAATTTCAAGGTCATCAAGCGCTACAACAATGCCGACGCCTATGCGCTCGGCGTCGGTCATCTCTCTGACCGGCTGCGCGGGTCTGGCGACTTCGTCGCCGAATGGCCGCGCGAGGTTCGCCCGCTGACCTCCGACGAGCGCGAGGAACTGCAGTCGCTGCTGAGCCGGCTCGGCCTCTATGACGGCTCGATCGACGGCAAGCTCGGCGCCGGCACGCGCGAGGCGATCCGCACCTATCAGCGCCAGGCCGGCCAGGTGCCGGACGGCTATGCCTCGAGCGGGCTCTTGCAGGCGCTGCGCACCGGGAGCTAGGGTTCCTGCCGGCAAAGGGGTCAAGCGCGGAGGGCGCCATGCGCCGGCTCGCCGGATACCTGCTCGTCGTCCTGCTGGCGGCTCTGACGGCGAGCCCTGCGCCCGCCCAGTCGCGGGGCTTCTTCGGCGGCCTTTTCGGCGGTGAGCGCGAGGTCGCGCCGCCGCCCGGCGCCATCGCCAACGCGCCCGGCGCCGGTCGGGCGCCGCCGCAGCAGCGCCCGACCCAGCCGCAGCGGCGCAAGGCGGCCCCGGTTCGCCCCGCGCAGCCGGCCGAACCGAGCTTCCCGGTCGCCGAGATCGCGCCGAAAAACGACGACGCGAAGAAGGTGCTCGTCATCGGCGATTTCGTCGCCTCGGGCCTTGCCTGGGGGCTCGACCAGGCCTTCGCCGACGACCCGACCCATCGCGTGCTCGACCGCAGCGACGGCTCGTCGGGCCTCGTGCGCGATGACCACTACGATTGGACGGCGAGCCTGCCCGACCTCGTTTCGGAGGTGGCACCCGACATGATCGTGGTCATGATCGGCATCAACGACCGCCAGGCGATCCGCGCCGCGGCCGGCAGTCTCCCGCTCCGCTCCGATGCCTGGGACGCCGCCTATGCCGAGCGCGTCGACCGCTTCGTGGCGGCGCTGAAGGCGACCGGACGGCCCGTGATCTGGGTCGGCGAGCCGCCCCTTCGCTCCGCCGACGGCTCGGCCGACATGGCCTTCCTCAACACGCTCTTCAAGGAGAAGGCCGAGGCGGCCGGTATGCGCTTCGTCGATGTCTGGGACGGTTTCGCCGGCGAAGACGGCAAGTTCGTGCTGCGCGGGCCCGACATGGACGGCCAGGTGCGGCAGCTCCGATCCGGAGACGGCATCAACTTCACCAAATCCGGCCGGCGCAAGCTCGCCTTCTATGTCGAGCGCGACCTCGGCAATGGCTCAGCCGGTCCCGGCGCCGCGCAGCCGCTCAACCCGAGCGCCACGGTCGAGATCGGCGCCGACGGCAAGCCGCGCCTCGTCGGGCCCGTGATGTCGCTGACGGACCCGCCGCCGCCTGCGCCGGGAACGCCGCTGGCCGGAGCAGCGCCCATGCCGCTCGCCGGTGCCGAATCCGCGCCGCCGCTGCCGGATCCGGTCGCGGCGCTCACCGGCGGTTCGGCGCTGCCGCCCCCGCCTGCCGGCCGCGCCGATGACTTCACCTGGCGTCCGCCGGCCCCGGCCATCACCGGCGCAACCAGCGCCGTCGACGGCATCGTCATCCTGCCGGCCGCCACGCCACGCTGAGCGCTATTCGCCCTTTAGTTGCCGGACCAGCCCCGCGATGCCGCCATTGTCGGGCTGCATCGCCGAGAGCCGTTCGGCGAGTGGCAGCGCGAGCGCGGCATCGCGCGCCTTGAGCGCGCCGTCGAGCGCGAAGGAGAGGAGTTCCGCGTCATAGGGGACGCGGGCGAGCGCCGCGCCGACCACGGCCTTCGCCTTGTCGGGCGCGCCGGTCGACTGCAGCGCCACGGCATAGACATAGGCGTAATGCGCATCGGATGGCGCGAGCCGCGACGCTTTCTCCAGTTCCGCCAGCGCCTCGTCATAGCGCCGCTGGCGCACCAGCGTCAGGCCGAGCGCGAAATGCGGCGCGGCGGCGTCGGGCGAGCGGTCGATGGCGTCCCTCAGCACCGCCTCCGCCTCGCTTTCGCGGCCGAGCGCGCGATAGAGATCCGCGAGATTGACCGAAAGGCCGGCCGCGGCAGGCTCCAGCTTCAAGCCCGCCTTCAGTTCCGCTTCCGCGCCGGCGGTGTCGCCGCGCCGGGCGAGGAAGCTGGCGAGATTGGCGCGGCCCTCCGGCCTATCGGCATCGAGCCGCTGCGTTTTCACATAGTCGGCGAACGCCGCCTCGGCCGTGGCGCGGTCCTCGGGCGGAACGCGCTCCAGCGGCAGGTCGGCGAGCAGCGCGGCGGCTGCCACGCGGACGAGCAGGACCGGATCGGCGAGCAGCGGCCCGGCCAGCTGCCAGCGCTCCTCGATCGGCCGGTCGCCGAACCCGTCCACCGCCGTCGCCCGCACCAGAGGATCGGGATCGGCGAGAGCACCCGTCACCGCCGACGCCGTCGCGGCGGAGGGGAAGCGCTGCAATTCCGAGATCGCGGTGGCGCGGGCGATCCCCGGCACCGTGGCGGTCGTTGCGAGTGCGATCAGCTTCGCCCGCGCCGCCGGATCGCCCTGCCGCGCGAGATGGAAGGCCTCGCCCCAGGTCTGGAAGCCCTTGCGCTCCGGACCGTGCCAGCGCTCCACGGCCGCCGCCGCCCATGCGGCGGTCTTGTCGGCATGGCAGGCGTTGCAGGCATTGGGCGTGCCGAGGCGCACCGAAAGATCGGGGCGCGGAATGCGGAAGGAGTGATCATGGCGCTGGTCGACGACCATATAGGTCCGCGCCGGCATGTGGCAGGAGATGCAGTCCGGCGCGCCCGGTCGCGCCGGATGGCCGCTATGCGCCTCGGTGGCGAACTTTTCCGGCATATGGCACTGGCTGCACACCGCCGCTCCCTCTGCCTTCAGCCGCTCGCTATGGGCGTCGTGGCAATCGGTGCAGACGACGCCGCGCGCATACATGAGGCTCTGCTTGAAGGCCTGGTCGTTGAAGACCTCGTCCTTCATCTGCCCGTCATCGAAGAAGAGATCGGGCGCGATCAGCGACTCGCGATGCGTCTCGGCGATCGACTGGCCGGGATGCCAGTCTTCCGACAGCGTGCCGCGCCGCGAATGGCAGCGGGCGCAGGTCTCGACGACGTCGCCCATCGGCCGCGAGACGCCATGCGCCGGGCTGCCGGTGGCCGGGTCGGGCGTCCAGTCCGGGTCGGGGCGGCTGGCGGCGACGCTCGCAAAGCCCGCATGCGGAACGGGCTTGCTCGCGCCCGCCTTCGCCCAGGCGACATGCGCGGCGCCGGCGCCGTGGCAGCTCTCGCAGCCGACGCTGATCTCGGAGAAGGTCGTATCGAACGCGTCCTTGGCTGCGTCATAGCCCTTGCCGATCGCCGTCACATGGCATTCGGCGCACATATAGTTCCAGTTCTGCTGGCCGCGCGTCCAGTGCAGCGGATCCGAGGCCGGGATCGACTGGTCCTGGTAGAGGTGGAACCAGCGCTGGCCACCCTCTGCCTTCGCACGCGTGTCCCAGGCGAAGGGAAGCGCCTGCAGCCGGCCGTCGGGGAAGGTCACGAGATATTGCTGCAGCGGATAGATGCCGAAGGTGTGGCTGACCGCGAAGGCGTGCGGCGCGCCGTCCTTGCCCTCGGTCTCGACCATGAAGCGGTCGCCGTCGCGATAGAAGCGCGCCTTCGATCCGAGATGCTCGGCCGTGACGCCCGAGAAATCGCCCGCGACGGTCTCCGGCGTCGCGACCATCATCGCACGCGCGTGGTCGGAGCCCTTCCAGGCGTCGAACTCATTCTGATGGCAGGTGGCGCAGGCGCGGGAGCCGGTAAAGCCCGGCGGCGCGAAGGCCTGCAGCGCGCCGATCGTCGCCGCGTCGAGCACGGCGTCACCGCTCTGCTGCGCCTCGCCCGTTGCCGCGGCGAGGAGAGAGAAGCCGGCAGCGAGCAGCGCCGGCAGCACGAAACCGCGATGGACGAACCTGGAGCACAGCGTGGCGATGGCACGAATGAAACGAATAGCCGCCGTCCCCCGATGGCGTGAACCGATCCGCTCAGCCTAGAGCCTTTCTAGGCGAGGGGGAATCCGTTCCGTCTCCCGACATGGCGCGGGCCGAAGAAGGCCCCCTCTCCATCTCTGCCCCGCTCGTGCGGGAGAGAGGGCAGGGCAGCGCGTATCATCGGCCTCGAGCACAACCGCCGGCTACTCCCTCTCCCGCAAAGCGGGGGAGGGTCGGGGAGGGGCACTTCGCTGGCGAGGCGCCGGTGAGCGGCTGACCTACCAGGGCAGGCTGGTGGCGCCCATCAGGTCGCGGTCGATGGCATGCGCGGCCTGGCGGCCTTCGCGGATGGCCCAGACGACGAGCGACTGGCCGCGCCGCATGTCGCCGGCGGCGTAGACCTTGTCGACCGAGGTGCGGTAGCGGTCCGTATCAGCCTGCACATTGCCGCGGCGGTCGAGCTCGGGCCCGAGCTCGGCGACGAGGCCCTGCTTCTTCGGGCCGGCGAAGCCGATCGCAAGGAAGACGAGGTCGGCGCGGATGATGAATTCCGTGCCTTCGATCGGACGGCGCTTCTCGTCGACGCGGGCGCATTCGACGCCGGTCACCTTGCCGTTCTTGCCGACGACGCGCAGCGTCGCACAGGCGAATTCGCGCTCGGCGCCTTCGGCCTGGGAGGACGAGGTGCGGAACTTGGTCGGCCAATAGGGCCAGACGGTCAGCTTCTCTTCGCGCAGCGGCGGCATCGGGCGGATGTCGAGCTGCGTCACGGCCAGGGCGCCCTGGCGGAACGAGGTGCCGACGCAGTCCGACGCGGTATCGCCGCCGCCGACGACGACGACGCGGCGGCCGGTCGCGATGATCGGCTCCTCGGTGACCTCCTCGCGGCCGACGCGGCGGTTCTGCTGCACGAGGAACGGCATCGCGTAATGGACGCCCTCGAGCTCCGAGCCCGGCAGCTTCGGATCGCGCGGCTCCTCGGCGCCGCCGGCGAGCAGCACCGCGTCATGGTCGGCGATCAGCTGGTCGACCGGCAGGGTGTGGCCGACATCGACGCCGTAATGGAAGGTGACGCCCTCGGCCTCCATCTGCGCCACGCGGCGGTCGATGAGGTGCTTCTCCATCTTGAAGTCGGGGATGCCGTAGCGCAGCAGCCCGCCGGCCTTCGGCTCGCGCTCGAAGACATGCACGTCGTGACCGGCGCGGGCCAGCTGCTGGGCGGCAGCCATGCCCGCCGGTCCCGAGCCGACGACCGCGACCTTGCGGCCGGTGCGCGCGGCCGGGATCTCCGGCTTGATCCAGCCATTCTCGAAGCTCTTGTCGGCGATCGCCTGCTCGACCGACTTGATGGCGACCGGCACATTCTCGAGATTGAGCGTGCAGGCCTCCTCGCACGGCGCCGGGCAGACGCGGCCGGTGAATTCCGGGAAGTTGTTGGTCGAATGCAGGTTGCGCGAGGCCTCCTGCCAGTCGCCGGAATAGACGAGGTCGTTCCAGTCCGGAATCTGGTTATGGACCGGGCAGCCCGTATCGCCATGGCAATAGGGGATGCCGCAATCCATGCAGCGCGCCGCCTGGCGCGACACTTCGTGATCGCTGAGGCGGAGCGTGAACTCGCGGAAATGCCGGATCCTGTCGGAGGCCGGCTGGTACTTCTGGTCCTGGCGGTCGATCTCCAGGAAGCCCGTTACCTTACCCATTCCCCACCCCTCACTCGGCCGCCACGCCGTAGCGGGCGCGTTCCATTTCGATCAGCGCACGCCGGTACTCGACCGGCATCACCTTCCGGAATTTCGGGCGATAGTCCGCCCAGTTGTCGAGGATCGTCTTCGCGCGCTCCGAGCCGGTATAATGCAGGTGCTGCGAGATCAGCCGGTGCAGCCGCTCGTCGTCGAAGCGGTTCATGTTCGACGAGATGTCGATGCGGCCCTTGTGCTCGATGTCGCCGCCATGGTGATGCAGCTTCTCGAGCAGGTCGTCCTCTTCCTGGACCGGCTGGATCTCGACCATGGACAGGTTGCAGCGCGCGGCGAAGCTGTCGTCCTCGTCGAGCACATAGGCGATGCCGCCGGACATGCCGGCCGCGAAGTTGCGCCCGGTCTGGCCGATGACGACCACGACGCCGCCGGTCATGTATTCGCAGCCGTGATCGCCGCAGCCCTCGACCACCGCGATGGCGCCCGAGTTGCGCACGGAGAAGCGCTCGCCGGCGACGCCGCGGAAATAGGCCTCGCCGTCGGTGGCGCCGTAGAGCACCGTGTTGCCGACGATGATCGACTGCTCCGGCACGACGCGGCTTTCCGGCGCCGGGCGCACGACGATGCGTCCGCCCGAGAGGCCCTTGCCGACATAGTCGTTGCCTTCGCCGATCAGGTCGATCGAGACGCCGCGGGCGAGGAAGGCGCCGAAGCTCTGACCGGCGGTGCCGGTCAGCGTCACGGCGATGGTGCCGTCCGGCAGACCGTCGCCGCCATAGCGCTTCGCCACCTCGCCGGAGAGCATCGCGCCCGCCGAACGGTCGGTGTTCTTGATCACCGCGCTGATCTTGACCGGCGTGCCGCTTTCCAGCGCCGGCATCGCCTCGGCGATGAGGCGCCGGTCGAGCACGGCGTCGATCGGATGCTTCTGCCGCTCGGTATGGCGGATCGCATCGCGCGGCGCATCGGGCTTGAAGAACAGCTTGGTGAAGTCGACGCCCTCGGCCTTCCAGTGCGCGATCGCCTTCTTCTTTTCCAGCCGGTCGGACTGGCCGATGATCTCCTCCAGGCTGCGCACGCCCATCGCGGCGAGCAGCTGGCGGACTTCCTCGGCGACGAAGAAGAAGAAGTTGATCACGTCCTCGGGCGTGCCCTTGAAGCGCTTGCGGAGCACCGGATCCTGCGTCGCGATGCCGACGGGGCAGGTGTTCAGGTGGCACTTGCGCATCATCACGCAGCCGGCCGCGATCAGCGGCGCGGTCGAGAAGGCGAACTCGTCGGCGCCGAGCAGCGCGCCGATCACGACGTCACGGCCGGTGCGGAAGCCGCCATCGACCTGCAGGGCGACGCGCGAGCGCAGCCCGTTCAGGACGAGCGTCTGCTGCGTCTCGGCGAGACCGATCTCCCATGGGGAGCCGGCATGCTTCAGCGAGGTCAGCGGCGAGGCGCCGGTGCCACCCTCGAAGCCCGACACGGTGATGTGGTCGGCGCGCGCCTTGGCGACGCCGGCGGCGACCGTGCCGACACCGACCTCCGAGACGAGCTTCACCGACACGTCGGCCGCGGGGTTGACGTTCTTCAGATCGAAGATGAGCTGCGCCAGATCCTCGATCGAATAGATGTCGTGATGCGGCGGCGGCGAGATGAGGCCGACGCCCGGCGTCGAGTGGCGGACCTTGGCGATGGTCGCGTCCACCTTGTGGCCGGGCAGCTGGCCGCCTTCGCCGGGCTTGGCGCCCTGCGCGACCTTGATCTGCATCACGTCGGAATTGACGAGATATTCCGTGGTCACGCCGAAGCGGCCCGAGGCGACCTGCTTGATCGCCGAGCGCATGGTGTCGCCGTTCGGGAGCGGCAGGAAGCGCTCAGCCTCCTCGCCGCCCTCGCCGGTGTTCGACTTGCCGCCGATCCGGTTCATGGCGATGGCGAGCGTCGTATGCGCCTCGCGCGAGATCGAGCCGAAGCTCATGGCGCCGGTGACGAAGCGCTTGACGATGTCCGAGGCCGGCTCGACCTCGTCGAGCGGCACGGGCGCGGCGCCCACTTCGTCGGCCAGCTTGATCTCGAACAGGCCGCGGATGGTGAGCAGCGCCTTGGCCTGCTCGTTCATCTCGCGGGCATAGTCCTCATAGCGCTCCCAGGAGCGGACGCGCACCGCATGCTGCAGGTTGGCGACCGAATCCGGCGTCCAGGCATGGCGCTCGCCGCGCTTGCGGAAGTTGTATTCGCCGCCGATATCGAGCGTCGACTTCAGGATCGCGACATTGCCGAAGGCCTCGGCATGCCGGCGCACCGTCTCCTCGGCGATCTCGCGCAGGCCAACGCCCTCGATCGTGGTGGCGGTGCCGAAGAAATAGCGTTCGACGAAGTCGGTCGAGAGGCCGACCGCGTCGAAGATCTGCGCGCCGCAATAGGACTGATAGGTCGAGATGCCCATCTTGGACATGACCTTCAGGATGCCCTTGTCGATCGACTTGACGTAGCGGTGGACGAGTTCCTCCGCGTCGACTTCCTCGGGGAAGTCCTTCTTCATGTCGGTCAGCGTCTCGAAGGCGAGATAGGGGTTGATCGCCTCGGCGCCATAGCCGGCCAGCACGCAGAAATGATGCACCTCGCGCGCCTCGCCCGTCTCGACGACGAGGCCGACCGAGGTGCGCAGACCCTTGCGGATCAGGTGATGATGCACGCCGGCCGTGGCGAGCAGCGCCGGGATCGGAATGCGCTCCGGCCCCACCATGCGATCCGAGAGGATGATGATGTTGTAGCCGCCATGGACAGCCGCCTCGGCGCGCTCGCAAAGCCGCTCCAGCGCGTCGGCCATGCCCTCGGCGCCCTTGTCGGCCGCATAGGTGATGTCGAGCGTCTTCGACTGGAACGGGTTGTCGTCCAGTTCGCCGATGGCGCGGATCTTCTCGAGGTCGCCATTCTCCAGGATCGGCTGACGGACCTCGAGCCGCTTGCGGCGGCCGGCGCCCGACAGGTCGAAGAGGTTCGGCCGCGGCCCGATGAACGAGACGAGGCTCATGACGAGCTCCTCGCGGATCGGGTCGATCGGCGGGTTGGTGACCTGCGCGAAGTTCTGCTTGAAATAGGTGTAGAGCAGCTTCGACTTGTCCGAGAGCACGGAGATCGGCGTGTCCGTGCCCATCGAGCCGACGGCTTCCTGGCCGGTGGTCGCCATCGGCGCCATCAGTAGCTTCAGGTCCTCGGTCGTGTAGCCGAAGGCCTGCTGGCGGTCGAGCAGGCTCACATCCGTGCGCGGCGCGCGCGGAGGCACGGGCGGCAGGTCTTCGAGCACGATCTGCGTGCGCTCGAGCCAGGCCTGGTAGGGCAGCTTGGTCGCGAGAAGGTGCTTGATCTCCTCGTCGGAGACGATGCGGCCCTCTTCGAGGTCGATGAGCAGCATCTTGCCCGGCTGCAGGCGCCACTTGGTGACGATCTTCTCTTCCGGAATCGGCAGCACGCCGGCTTCCGAGGCCAGCACGACATCGCCGTCCTCGGTGACGAGATAGCGCGCGGGGCGCAGGCCGTTGCGGTCGAGCGTGGCGCCGATCTGGCGGCCGTCGGTGAAGGCGACGGCGGCCGGGCCGTCCCACGGCTCCATCAGCGCGGCGTGATACTCGTAGAAGGCGCGCCGCTCCTCGTCCATGAGCGGGTTGCCCGCCCAGGCCTCGGGAATGAGCATCATCGCGGCATGCGGCAGCGAATAGCCGCCCTGCACGAGGAATTCGAGCGCGTTGTCGAAGCAGGCGGTGTCCGACTGCCCCTCATAGGAGATCGGCCACAGCTTCGAGATGTCGTTGCCGTAGAGCTCCGAATCGACCGAGGCCTGCCGTGCCGCCATCCAGTTGACGTTGCCGCGGACGGTGTTGATCTCGCCGTTATGCGCCACCATCCGGTAGGGATGGGCGAGGCGCCAGGACGGGAAGGTGTTGGTCGAGAAGCGCTGATGCACGAGCGCGAGCGCGCTCTCGAAGCGCTCGTCGTGGAAGTCGCGATAATAGTCGCCGAGCTGGTAGGCGAGGAACATGCCCTTGTAGACGATGGTCCGCGCCGACAGCGACACGACGTAGAAGTCGTTGTCGAGGCCGGAATAGGCCGAATAGATGCGGTTGGAGATCACCTTGCGGATGATGAACAGCCGCCTCTCGAACTCCGCCTCGCTCTCGATCAGCTTGCCGCGGCCGATGAACACCTGGCGGTGGAACGGCTCCGTCGCGGCGATGTCGGGCGCCTTGGACAGCGAGGAATTGTCGACCGGCACGTCGCGCCAGCCGAGCAGGACCTGCCCTTCTTCCTGAACGACCTCCTCGACCAGCTTCTCCATGCCGGCGCGGATTTCCGCGTCCTGCGGCAGGAAGAGGAAGCCGACAGCATAGGTGCCCGGCGCGCCGAGCTCGAAGCCGAGCCGCGCGGCCTCTTCCAGGAAGAAGCGATGCGGGATCTGCACCAGCATGCCGGCGCCGTCGCCCATCAGCGGATCGGCACCGACCGCGCCGCGATGGGTGAGGTTCTGCACGATCTCGAGGCCGCTCTTGACGATGCGGTGCGACTTCTCGTTGCGCAGGTTGGCGATGAAGCCGACGCCGCAGGCGTCATGCTCGTTGCGCGGGTCATAGAGGCCCTGCGCCGGGAAGCCCTGCGTCTCGATGCCGGCAGCCGCGCGAGCGGCGGCTTTGGTCGTGCGGGTGGTGCCCGCAGTCGCCAGTCGCATTTCCGTCTCGCTCTTCGCCATCGGCATCTTGATGCCCTCGCTCTTTATGTCGTGAACCCGCCGGCGCCGCGGCCATGGCCGCCCGCCGGTCATTCCCCCATCGCCGGAACCGCACCGCACAGCCTGCGGCGGAGCCCCGGTCCGTCAGAAGCAAGTTCCGTTCCCGAAGCTTGCATGGCGAGAGGCGCGACGCCACGCCGCGTCCTGTCGCACGCCCGAAATGGGACAGTAATCCTGTCCTATTAAAAGCGCGCCAAAATGCCAGAGATCGCCCGGTCGCGCAAGCACCCTGGACGGCTTCCATTATGTTTGTTTCGGCGGCGGCGAGGCAATCGAACTTTCCGGTCGCATGCGGCGGGCCGGCACGCAGTTTTGTTGCGCCGCGGCGATTTCTGCGACGGCAAGGCTTGCCACCGGGCGATTCGCGGCGGATAGCTCGGGCATGATCTTTTCGAGCGACAACTGGACCGGTGCCTCGAGCCGCGTGGCCGAGGCGCTTCTCGTGGCGGCGGGCGGGCATGCGCCGGCCTATGGCGCCGACCCGCTGACGCAGGAGGTGACGGCGGCGCTCTCGCGCTTCTTCGAGCGCGATGTTGCCGCCTTCTTCGTCGCGACCGGCACGGCGGCGAATGCGTTGGCGCTCGCCCATGTCGCGCGGCCGGGCGGCGTCGTTTTCTGCCACAGCCATGCGCATATCGCCGCCGACGAGGCGGGCGCGCCGGAATTCCTCACCGGCGGCGCACGGCTCGCCGGCGTCGAGGGCGCGGGCGGCAAGCTCAAGCCCGAGGCGCTCCGCGCGGCGATCGCCCGCTATCCGGCCGAATTCGTCTTCCACGGCCAGCCCATGGCGGTCTCGATCAGCCAGCTGACCGAAGCCGGCACCGCCTATGCGGCAGACGAGATCGCGGCGCTCGCCGCGGTCGCGCGTGAGGCCGGCCTGCCGCTCCATATGGACGGCGCGCGCTTCGCCAATGCCGTTGCCGGGCTCGGCTGCGCTCCCGCCGACATCACGTGGCGGGCCGGCGTCGACATGCTGTCGCTCGGCGCCACCAAGAATGGCTGCTTCGCCGCCGAGGCGGTGGTGTTCTTCGATCCTGAAAAGGCGAGGGGCTTCGAGTTCCAGCGCAAGCGCGCCGGCCATGTCTTCTCGAAGGGCCGTTTCGTGGCGGCGCAGTTCGCCGCCTGGCTCGCCGACGATCACTGGCTGGAACTCGCCCGCCACGCCAATGCGGCGGCGCGCGCGCTGGCCGATGGCATCGAGCGCTCCGGGTCCGCGCGGCTGGCGCTCCCGCCGGCCGGCAACGAGGTGTTCGCGACGCTCGCCGGCGAAACGCATCGCCGCCTGCAATCGGCGGGCGCGCGCTATTACGATTGGCCGGCCGCCGCCCTCGGGGTCGCGGAGCCGGGCGAGGACGAAGTCCTCGTGCGCCTCGTCACCTCGTTCCGCACCGAGGATGCCGAGATCGAGCAGTTCCTCGGCCTTCTCGACTGACGACACAAAAAAGACGCCCCGCGCTGGGCGGGGCGTCCGGTCACCGTGAGGCTCGAGGATCGGCCAGGCCGGTCAGGCGGCCTGCTGCTCGACCGTGCTCTCGATCGTCTTGGCGTTCGCATTGGCGCCGACGATGGCGATCTGCCGGGGCTTCATCGCCTCCGGAATCTCGCGGACGAGATCGATATGGAGCAGGCCGTTCTCGAGGCTCGCGCCCTTTACTTCCACATGGTCGGCGAGCTGGAAGCGGCGCTCGAAGCTGCGGCCGGCAATGCCGCGATAGAGCACCTCGCCGTCACGGCTCTCCTCGGCCTTCTTCTCGCCCTTCACGACGAGCGCGTTCTGGCGCGACTCGATCGAGAGTTCGCTCTGGCCGAAGCCGGCCACGGCGAGCGTGATGCGATAGGCGTTCTCGCCGGTCCGCTCGATATTGTAGGGCGGATAGGCGGGCGCGCTGTCGACGCCGGCGGCCTGGTCGAGCAGCGAGAAGAGACGGTCGAAACCGACGGTGGAACGATAGAGGGGGGTGAGATCGAACGTGCGCATGACAAGTCCTCCTTGAGAGCGACAGGATGGTTCGGCTCGCCTTCGCGCCGATCCGCCCTTCGAGGCCCGGATCGCGCTTGGGTGGCCGGCGGGCCCGTTTGGCGCCCGCATGCTCGATATGGTGAGGGCTTTCCGGCCTTCAAGAGGGGGTGGAGAAGGCTGAACGGGGGATGAACACCGCCTTCGGACGGGGTTCAGCCGGCCCCTCCTAGGGTGGCGTCATTCCGGCGGCGATCCAGCCCGCCGGGTCCGCTTCTGGAGATCCCGGTCATGCTCAAGACCCTCCTTGCCTCGTCTCTCCTCGTCGGGGCCCTTACCCTGCCCGCGTTCGCCGACAGCTATGACTATCGCCCGGTCGGCGGCTCGCAGTTCGGCTATCAGGAGACCGGCGGCCCGCGCTGGGACAATGGCCGCGGCCCGGGCTACGACGATCGCGGCGGCTACGAGGTCGCCCCGCCCGTCCGCTCCTGGCGCATGCCGCCCTGGCGCCTCGCCCGCGCCCTCAACTGGCAGGGCTACCGCCATGTCCGCATCCTCGACGAGAAGCGCGACGTGACCATCGTCAGGGCCAGCGCCCGCGGCCGCGATCTCATCCTCGTCGTCGACGCCCGCTCGGGCGACGTCATCCGCCAGCGCCCGGCCGATGGCTGGCGCGGCGGCGGCTACGGCCCCGGCTGGGGCCGATAGCCCAGCCAAGGCTCAGAAACGGCTCCCCCGGCCGCTATCCGCCCGCCCGCGGCCGGTGGACCGTGGCCGGCGGCGTCATCCCAAGACGCCGCCGGTCTTCCCTTTCGCCGGCCCCTGTGTTGATCGACCGGCCGTTTTCCCTTGCGACACGGCGACCCGTCGCTATCCTCGCCGGCCAGGGTGCCGAGTTCGGCCGATCGAGGAACGCAGGCGGACCGGCCGATGCGCTTCATTTCCCTGCCCGACAATCCGATGCCGGACGGCCTCGAGGCGCGCACCGTCACGACCGCTGACTGCGTCGCCCTGCGGGCCGGGCTGGTGCGCCCCGCCGGCGCCGTGCGCGGCACCGTGGCGCTGCTGCAGGGCCGCGCCGAGACGATCGAGAAATATTACGAGGTCATCGGTGAACTCGCGGCGCGCGGCTTCGTCGTCGCGGCGCTCGACTGGCGCGGGCAGGGCGGCTCCGATCGCGGCCTGCGCAATCCGCTCAAGGGCCATGTCGACGACTTCGCCGATTACGACCGCGACCTCGACGCCTTCACGTCCTCGCTGCTTCTCGCCGAAACGCCGGAGCCGCGCTTCGCGCTCGCCCATTCGACCGGGGCGCTGATCCTCTTGCGCGCCCTGCGCGGCCCGGACTCCGCCTTCGCCCGGGTCGTCCTCACCGCGCCGCTCATCGGCCTCGGCTCGATGAATCCGCCGGGCTGGTTCGTCGATGGTCTCTCGGGTCTGCTCACCGCGGCCGGCCTCGGCGATTTCTACCCGCCCGGCGCCTCGCTGGTGCGGGTCGAGGAGCGCAGCTTCGAGGGCAATCCGCTCACCGGCGACGCCCGCCGCTTCTCGCGCATGCTGGCCATCGTGCGCGAGCGGCCCGATCTCGCGCTGGGTCCGCCGACCATCGGCTGGCTGCATGCGGCCTGCGCGGCCATGCGCGAGACGTCACGGCATGCCTTCGCCGCCGCGATCGCGACCCCCGTTCTCGCCGTCAGCGCCGGCGCCGACCGGGTCGTGAAGCCGGTCGCGACCGAGCGGCTGATCCGCCGAATCCGGCTCGGCCGCCAGGTCGTCATCCCGGGCGCGCGGCACGAGATCCTGATGGAACGCGACGCGGTCCGCTCCGCCTTCTGGGCCGCCTTCGACGCCTTCATCCCCGGCGCCTGAGCGGCCGGCGCGATCCTCCATCCGGCTGATCTTTCATCCTTTTTGCGTCGGTCATATGGCCTATGATCGATAAGGTTTGTATATTTCCTCGACTCTTCTCCTTGAGCTTGCTCAGTTTTATCGATTTATGCTGCGCCGCGTCATTGAATATGCGCCGCAATATAGTACGATGACCATGGGCTGAGGGGTGTTACGGGCGGCAGGAGTGCCGGCCGGACTCATTGGAGAAACCATGATCCGTCTCGTAACGAGCGCGGTCGCTGTCTTCGCCTTGGCGTCGGCGGCATCCGCGGCAACGCTCTCCGATGTCTCGGGATCCGTCCTGGTAGACAGCGGCAAGGGCTTCAAGAAGGTGAGCGCGGCTTCCGACGTCCCCGTCGGCAGCCGCGTGATGGTGACCCGTGGCGGCAAGGCTGTTCTCGCCTATGCCGACGGCTGCCAGAAGACGCTGGCCGCCAACTCGATCACCACGGTGGTCAAGTCGGGCGCCTGCGAGCAGTCGAGCCAGGTTGCGGCTCAGGCCGGAGGCACGGGCTTTGGTCTGGGACCGGCCGCGGTCATCGGCGGCGGCGTGGTCATCGGTGCGACGACGGCGATCATCGTCGGCGCGTCGCAGGACGACAACAATACGCCTCCCCTTCCGATCAGCCAGTAAGGCACGATCGCAAAAAGGATCTCCGCGCCGAGCGGAGATCCATCGCTCGTGAAGGGTCGGACTACGGGCGCTCTCCCGCTGCGCTCTCGCGCCGTGATCGCCGGCCAACGGTTGGCAACAGGCCGCTCCGCCCGCCGATCCGATCGAGCTGCCGCTGCTCGCGCCCCGGCGTTCCCCGGCTGCAGGGTATCCATCGAGCAGGCCGACATCGCCCCCAGATGACGGCTCATGAGAGCTTTTGAGGGATTATCGCTCCCTCAAAGACTTGGATAGTGCAGCGCAATAGACTACGGTCGGCCGCGTATCCGGGGAACGGGCGTCGCGAGAAGGCGGCCGTTATTGTTGGGGAAACTTATGATCCGTCTCGTAATGAGCTCGGTCGCGATGGTCGCCTTTGCTTCGGCGGCGTCGGCGGCGACGCTTTCCGATGTCTCGGGGTCCGTCCTGGTCGACAGCGGCAAGGGCTTCCAGAAAGTGAGTGCGGCCTCCGACCTTTCGGTCGGCAGCCGCGTGATGGTAACGCGCGGCGGCAAGGCGGTTCTCGCCTATGCCGACGGCTGCCAGAAGACCCTGGCTGCCAACTCGATCACCACGGTGGTCAAGTCGGATGCCTGCAAGCAGACGACCCAGGTCGCCGCGCAGTTCGGCGGCGGTGGTGGTGGTTTCCAACTTGGTCCTCCGCAATTGATCACCAGTGGTGTCATCGCTGCCGCCATTGTCGTGCCTTTTCTACCCAACGACAACGACGCGCCGCCGCTTCAGATCAGCCCGTAAGGCATAGTCTCAAAGAGGATCTCCGCACCGCGGAGATCTTCACCCCATGGATCAGCCGGCGAGCGCGTCCAGGATGCGCTCGTGCAGCCTTGCGTCCCCTGACGCGACGACACGGCCGCCGCCGGCGGCCGATCCGCCTTCCCAGTTCGTGACGCGGCCGCCGGCGCCTTCGATCACCGGGATCAGCGCGACGATGTCATAGGCCTGCAGGCCGGTCTCGATGACCGCGTCCATGAAGCCGGCCGCGACCATGCAATAGGCATAGCAGTCATAGCCGTAGCGGACGAGGCGCACCTGCTCCTCGACGCGGAGATAGGCCTCGCGCTCGGCGCCCTTGAAGAGCGCTGGCGTCGTCGTCGAGATCACGGCATCGGCGAGCGCGGCGCAGGGCCGCGTCGCGAGCGGGCGTGGACCGCCCGGGCCGCTATAGCGCGCGCTGCGGCCATCGCCCGAGAAGCGCTCGCCTGTGAAGGGCTGCGCCATCATGCCGAGCGCCGGCCTGCCGCCGTCGAGCAGTCCGATCAGCGTCCCCCAGACAGGCAGGCCGGAAATGAAGGCGCGTGTTCCGTCGATCGGATCGAGCACCCAGACCTTCTCAGCGTCCAGCCGCTCGTTGCCATATTCCTCGCCCATGATGCCATGCTCGGGATGCGTGGCGTTGATCAGCGCCCGCATCGCCGCCTCGGCGGCGCGGTCGCCCGCCGTCACGGGGTCGAATCCGGTGGCAGCCTTGTTGTCGACGCGACCGGCTGCCCGGAAATGCGGCATGATTGATTCGCCGGCAGCATCGGCCAGCCGATCGAGGAAGGGGAGGAGGGCCGAAAGGCTCATCGGAGCGGTTCTCCAGGGCGCGCGGCCCTCTTGGCGGTGCGGCGCGGCGTCGCAGGATCGCGCAATGCAAGCCGCTGATTCATAACGGGTATCCGGCAGAGATCGGCTCCAGCCGGCTTCGGGCCGGACGCCGTGACGGGATTTTTGCCGGGGTGCGCAGAAATCCCCGATTTTGGCTCTTGATCTTTTTGCACTGCACGGGCATTTTATTGCAATGCGGTAGCTCGATTGGCGTCGAATTACCGCTGCCCTCCTTGGGCGTTTCCTCCCTAGACTTGGGCCGCATCGCCTCGCGAGCGGCCCTTTTTCTTGCGCCTCATTGCCCGCGCCCTCACTCGGCGGCGAGCGGCATCGGCCACAATCCCCCGTCCGGCATTTCCGAGAGCTCGCGCGCGAAGATCGCGAGGTCGGCCACCACCTGCGCGAAGCCGGCATTCGGCTGCAGGCTGCGCTCGTTCATGTAGAGCGCCCGGTTGATCTCGATCTGCAGCGCGTGGATGCCCTCCGCCGGGCGGCCGTAATGCTCGGTGATATGCCCGCCGGCATAGGGCTTGTTGCGCGACACCGTATAGCCGAGACCTGACAGGATCGTGGCAGCGACATCGGCGATCTCGGGCGCGCAGCTCGCGCCATAGCGGTCGCCGAGCACGAAGTCGGCCCGCATCCGCCCCGGCGCGCTGCGCACGGAGGAGGGCATCGAGTGGCAGTCGACGAGCACCGCGAAGCCGAAGCGGCGGCGCGTCGCATCGATGAGACCGGCGAGCCGGTCGTGATAGGGCTTGTAGACATGCTCGATCCGCTCCAGCGCGGCATCGACCGGCATCGGGCGGTCATAGATCTCGACATTCTCCGAGACGACGCGCGCGATCGTTCCGAGCCCGCCGGCGACGCGCATCGAGCGGACATTGGCATAAGGCGGCAGCGCCCCCTCGAACATGCCGGGATCGAGCTCGTAGGGCTCGCGGTTCACGTCGAGCCAGGCGCGCGGGAAATTGGCCCGCATCAGCGGCGCGCCGAGCGGCACCACCGAGAGGAAGAGCTCGTCGACGAAGGTGTCCTCCGAGCGGCGGATGGCGCGCTCGTCGAGCCGCGAGGCGGCGAGGAAGTCGGCCGGATAGGTCCGGCCGCTATGGGGCGAATCGAAGACGAACGGAATCCGCTGCTCGGCCGGGGCGAGCACCTCGAAGGGCGGGACGGGCGCGTCGAAGGGGATGGGACTGCTCCGCGGAAGGGGGAGGATGCATTGGCCGGACATGTTGCCAAAGCGGGCGGGGTAAAGTCCACTGCCGCGCGCGAAGGGGCGGAGATGGCGGCGCCGGCGGCCACGATTCATTCGATCTTTACCCGAAGCGCGGCTAGAATCGCGCGCGGGCGCTCCCGCCTCGATCTCGTGCCCCGCCGCCATGGATTCCCGATGAACCGCATCCTTCTCGCCGAAGACGACAACGACATGCGCCGCTTCCTGGCCAAGGCGCTGCAGAACGCGGGCTATGACGTGGTGTCGTTCGACAATGGCCGCAGCGCCTATGAGCGCATCCGCGAGGAGCCGTTCACGCTGCTTCTCACCGATATCGTGATGCCCGAGATGGATGGCATCGAGCTCGCCCGTCGCGCGACGGAGCTCGATCCCGATCTCAAGGTCATGTTCATCACCGGCTTCGCCGCCGTCGCCCTCAACCCCGACAGCAACGCCCCGCGCGAGGCGAAGGTGCTGTCGAAGCCGTTCCACCTCCGCGAGCTGGTGACGGAAGTCGAGCGCCTGCTCGCCGCCTGAGGGTTGTCAACAGGCCGCTTTCTTCGGGCTTGAACGGATCGGAGCGATCCTCTATACCCCTCGCCACGCAGCCGGTCCCGCCCGGCAGCCATGACGGATGGGCGTGTAGCTCAGCGGGAGAGCACTACGTTGACATCGTAGGGGTCACAGGTTCAATCCCTGTCACGCCCACCATCCTTTTCAAGGACTTGGCTGGAAGTTGCGGAAGCGGGCCAATCGCTGGGTCAGCAATAGGTCAGCAGCGGCGAGAATTCTGGCAGTTTGCGGCCCCGAGCCGCTGCGGCAAGGGCACTGTCCATCTGCCTCAACCCTTCGACCACACGCTCAGGACGGCCTAACGATCGTCGAACAGACCTTAGGGCATCGCGCTGAAATCTGATCGGCGGTGGTGCTCGACCATGCGCCGGAGCGGCTCGGGCGCGATCACTTCGACCTTGTCGCCCCATTGATAGAGGTGCCAGGTCATCTCCTGCCAGCCTGCCGCGTGAAAGCGCACCAGCAGACTGCCGTCCTGTTGCGGTTCCATCACCTGCCTGGGGTGGAACCGGAAGCCCGCCGCGCGATCCGCGGCTTCGGGGGCGAAACGCCAGATCACCTCGCCGAACTGTTCCGGATCCTGCCAGACGCCGAATGCCTGTGCGGCATAGTCGGCAATGGTGAAGCTGTCCTTCAGCGAGAAGGTCTCGTTCAGCGTCTGTGCCGAATGGATGAGGTCTATGCGGAAATTCCGGACCTCATCCGCCTTGGTGGGATCGCGGGCGGCGAGATAGGTCCGATGGCCGAGCAGGACACCGTGCGGCTCAAGGATGCGATGTGCTTGATCGCGATTGTAACGCACGCGCAGTCTGAACGGCCCGCGCAGTGCTTCGATGATTGCATCCAGAATCGTGGGGTCGAGGCTGACCCGAGGGCCGGGGCGCGTCACCTGTCCCATTGCAGTCAGGACCGCCTCGGCGTCCGCTTCGATCCGCGCCCGCTTGGCCGTCCGTGCCAGGAGACCATCCTTCAGATCGGCAAGCGCGCGAGCGTGGCGCAGCCTGCCCTCGGCGTCTGCGTTCTGCGCCGCGATCTCCAGCGCCTCCACGGCTGTCTCCTGGCGCAACTGCAGCCTGTCGAGCCCGGGATCGATCAGGCGCCAGCGGCGCTTGCGATCCTCGCCGATATCGGCCGACACGTTGCCGAATGTCGCTTCCAACGCGTCCGTCATGCGCTGGGCGGTCCGGTGGGACACTCTGAACTCGGCGACAATCTCCTCGAGGCTGATGCCGATCCGGCGGGCCGCAGCGAGCTGCGCAAGGCGGATCAAGTCTTGTGCCTTTGAAAAAGACATTGGGTCCCGAAGCATGCCAGGAACTGTCACCCCGCGAGGTTAGGAATGTTGCCGCGGATTGTCGAGCCGATTTCCCGAACCAGGACTTCGGGCCCGGGAGGCGCGACGCAGCCAGGAGAGGACAAGTGATGAGCGGACATGTGCTGAGGATCGAGCGGATTTCGCCACGGAAAGGCGTGGTGGAGGAGCCGGAGTTCACGACGAAAGGCTATCGGCTGGGGGACCCGGCGCTTGGCCGCCACAAGCACCACGCCGAACATGCAGTGCATGCGCGGGATCTGGACGAGGTGGCGGCGCTGATCGGAAAGGGCTTCTCGCTCTGGATGGGGGCGAAGGGCAAGCGGGCCTCGCTGATCGCCCCGCGGAGCCTGCGGATCGTTCGAAGCGAGGCTGTAGCGCCCCGCCAATAGCGATCTGGTCAACGGGCCCGGCGGTTTGTTCCTGCCATGGGCCGGGCCCAGCGATCATTGACACTGACCGACGTTCTTGAGGAAGCTGCACCTGATGCGACGATTCCGCTTGGGGTTGTGCTTCTTGGTGGATGACGGAGCCCATGCGGTACTTCGGTGACACGATCCTTTTTTCGGCGACCGATCTGATGCGGTTCATGGGTTGTACCCATGCGACGACGCTGGATCTGTTGCGCCTCCGTGGCGAAGGGCCCGAGCCCGGCGAGGCAGGCGAGGACGTCGTATTGCTGCAGAAGCACGGCGATGCCCATGAGGCGGCCCATCTCGCGCATCTGAAATCTTCCGGCCGGGAGGTCATCGAGATTTTGCGCCGCGATCTGGGCCCTGACGCCGTCGCCACCCGCGCTGCCATCGCAGAGGGCGCCGAGATCGTCTACCAGGCCGCGTTCCTCGAGGGAAACTGGGGCGGCTGGGCGGATTTCCTCGAGCGTGTCGGGCGTCCATCAGCCCTGGGCGACTTCAGCTATGAGGTGGTCGATACCAAGCTCAAGCGCCGTCCGCATCCCAAGCACGTCCTGCAACTCGTGCTCTATTCAGACCTTCTCGCCGGCGTCCAGGGCGCGGCACCAGAGTTAGCCCATGTCGAACTTGGCAGCGGCGAGCGAGCGACGCTGCGTCTGGCCGACTACGCCGATTATGCGCGAGCAGCGCGACGGCGGCTGGAATCCTTCGTGGCTGATCCAGTCCCGACCCGTCCCGTTCCTTGTGCGGATTGCGGGATGTGTCGCTGGGCGACGCATTGCGAGAGTGTCTGGAACACCGAGGACAGCCTCTTCAATGTCGCCAACATCACGAGGGGACAGGTCAAGAAGCTCGAGGCGGCGGGGATCGGGACGATGGCAGCGCTCGCCGTCGCCAATCACCCGATCCGGGGGATGGCCGAGACCACGCGCCTGCGGCTCGTCACGCAGGCGCGCCTGCAGCATGCCCGCAAGACAGGAAAGCCGGCTTTCGAGTTGCGCACTCCCGAGCCCGGCAAGGGGTTCGATCTACTGCCGGAGCCTCGGCCCGGGGATCTCTTCTACGACATCGAGGGCGATCCACACTATGAGGGCGGTCTCGAATATCTCCATGGCGTTTGGTACGACGGCCGTTTCCAAGCCTTCTGGGCCCATGACCACAAAGCCGAAGCGCAGGCGCTGTCCAAGCTGTTGGCGTTCTTTCGGGCGCGGCTTGATGCCCATCCGGAGGCGCGGATCTATCACTATGCCGCTTACGAGATCACCGCCTTGCGGCGGCTGACCACGACCTACGGCATCGGCGAAGCCTTCCTCGATCGGCTGCTGCGCGAGCGCCGGTTCGTCGACCTCTACGCCGTGGTGCGAGGCGGACTGATCGGCTCGGAGGCGAACTATTCGATCAAGTCGATGGAGGCCTTCTATGGCCGCACGCGTGAGGGAGAGGTCAAGACAGCCGGTGGTTCGGTCGTGGCTTATGAGACCTGGCGCGAAACGGGCGAGCAGCGCATCCTCGACGAGATCGAAGACTATAATCGTATCGATTGCATCTCGACTGGGGAATTGCGGCATTGGCTCGTCGGCATCCGGCCATCCGCGCCCTGGCCGGTGTTCGAGCTCGACGCCGCACCCAAGGAGGTCGAGGAGGACGGCGAGACGCAAGCCTTGCGAGCGGCTCTCGCTGCTTCGAGCCTGCCGCAGGATCGGCAGGACATGCTGTTCAATCTCGGCCAGTTCCACCGGCGAGAGGTCAAGCCGGCGCAGTGGGCGGTCTTCGATAGCGTCGCAAAGGATGACGATGACCTGATCGACGACCTCGACGCGCTAGGCGGACTGGTGGCTACGGGGCCGGTGGAGATGGTTAAGCGATCCTTCGCCCGCAGCTATCACTATCCCCCGCAGGAGACCAAATTGCGCGACGGCCGCAAGGCAACTGTGCCGGTGCCTGACGGCCCGCCTGCCACTGTCAGCATCGAAGCCCTGAACCGGACCGAGCGCGTGATCACCGTCAAGGCAGGGCCCGGCAAGGCGCATCTTCTTGCCGATCGCCTGAACCTGCATCCTGACTGGCCGCTCGACACGGCCGGCATTGCCGCCGCCCTGCGCAGCGTGATCGCCGATCAGTGCGGCCCGCGCGCCTTCGGCGCCGTCGATGACCTGTTGTCGCGGCGGGCGCCGCGGCTCGCCGTCGGTCCGGTGCCCGACCTGCTTCGCGGGGCCGATCCCGTCGCCGGCTCAATCGCGGCCGTCTGCGCGATGCAGGAGACCGTGCTCCCGATCCAGGGGCCGCCAGGGACGGGCAAGACCTATGTGACCGCCCGGGCGATCATGTCGCTGGTGCTGAAGGGCTACCGCGTCGGTGTTACCTCCAATAGCCATGAGGCGATCCGCAACGTCTTGATGGCGTGCCTCGGCGCCATCGAAGAGGCGGGAGGGTTGCTCGGCCCGGATCTGGTCCACAAGGTCTCGGGCAGCGAGGATGGCTACCCCGACGACTGTCCCGTCCGTCGCACGACCGATAACTCCGAAGCCGCCAGCGGCGGGGATGTCGTGGGCGGCACCGTCTTCTTCTTTGCGCGAGACGAGAATGTGCAGGCCTTTGACTGGCTGTTCGTTGACGAGGCCGGTCAGGTCGGTCTGGCCAACCTGGTCGCCATGGGGCGGGCTGCGCGCAATATCGTGCTGGTCGGCGACCCTCGCCAGTTGCCGCAGGTCATCCAGGGCGCACATCCCGCGCCGGCGAACCTCTCCTCCCTCGAATGGATGCTCGGCGACCACCCCACCGTGCCGCCCGACCGCGGCATCTTCCTGCCTGTTTCCCGACGCATGCATCCGGATGTTTGCCGCTTCATTTCGGATCAGGTCTACGAGGGACGGCTGACAAGCCACCTTGACGCCGCAAATCAGCGGGTAGCCGGGACATCCTTCCCCGAGACCGGGGCCTGGTGGGTGCCGGTCGAGCACGAGGGCAATGCGCAGAGCTCGGGCGAGGAGGTGGTCGCCATCCGGGCTGCCGTAGCCGATCTGCTGATGAAAGGTCGATGGACGGACAAGCACGGCGGGCGCCGCCCAATGAGCCAGTCCGACATCATCATCGTCGCTCCCTACAATGCGCAGGTGAACCTGCTGCGCGAAGGACTGCCCGCTGGGATCAGGGTCGGCACAGTCGACAAGTTCCAGGGCCAGGAGGCGCCGGTCTGCATCGTTTCGATGACCGCTTCATCGATCGATGAAACCGCGCGTGGGATGGAGTTCCTGTTCTCTCTCAACCGGATCAATGTCGCCGTATCGCGCGCTAAGGGGCTGGCGCTGGTGTTCGGCGCCCCACGCCTTCGCGAGGCGCGGTGCGAAACGATCGAGCAGATGCGGCTGGTGAATGTGTTGTGTGCTCTGAGTTCGTGGGGAGACGACTAATGTGGGAAGCGATTGAGGCCAGGGTCGCGGAGAATGATCGCGATGAGTTCGTTCCGTTGCGTCGGGATTTATTCGAGGCGATCAAGGCGACTGATCTGAAACCCGGTGGTAGCGCCAAGAAGATGGTTACTCTGGAAGCAAGTTCTGGCGACCGCATCGTATGGCAGATCGAGAATAGCGCCCGACACTTCTATTTGGGTCGCAAGTGGCAGCAATCGCTGGAGACTGCCGGATTTGCCTGCAAGGAATTTCCCTATCAGGACGGCAAGCAGGATGGTGGCCGCCATTCGAACCTTAGCCGCGCATGGTCGTTCGAAAGTGCCTCCTGCGTTCAAGTGACGATCGACTCGCGGGAGGCCTTCCAAAAGCTGCTCTCTGCCGTTCATCTTGGCGGTGGCGAACTGCATCTTGATCCGGTCGCCGTGACGCGTTGGATTGAACGGCTTCGGCGATTTTTCCCGAGTTTGGATCGTTTTGACCGTCCGGATACCGATTTTGATGCGAGCGAGCGTGGGTACAAGCTCGAGACATCGCAATCCTTGCAGTTGGCGTTGCAAAGCGCCGACGGCGACAGGGCGATGGCGGATGCCATCCTCTCAGCCGCGAGCGCAAGCAATCTTCTCGACTGGCGCACCTACCTTCCGCTGACGGCGAAGGGTGGCGCCGATCGTTCGCGGCTCGATCCGGCACTTGCTGCCCTTGCGCGCGCCGCCCTTACTTCTCCCGATGGTCACGGTGCCGCGCTGGAGGCGTTTTCGCACGCTTGGAAGGATGCGGTTCCGAAAGGCTCCGCCGACGCCGCGCGCCAGATTGGCGAGTTTCTGTTTCTCCATCTCTGGCCGGATGAAGCTGTCTACATCCGCTTTTCCGTACGCGAGGATCTGTGGCGGGAAGCTATGGGGGTGCGGTTTCCGGCGCACGCTTCCTTGGTCGATACGTACGCCGACGAACTTCGCTTCATGCGCGCCGTTCGTCGAGCCCTTGGCGACCGCGGCCTCGCCCCGCGGGACATGATCGACGTTCAGAGCGCTTTGTGGGTCGTTCACAATTACGTGGACGAGCCGGCAGAAACAGGCGGACAGTTCGATCGCATCGCCGTTGAGACGGCGATGGACGCCTTCGACGACTATCAATCCACAGGAAACAACAAGGAGATCTTCGCTCCCTTCGGCGACCCGCGCGACTACTGGGTCCGGTCGACGCGCTCGCGCGGCAATCGCGTCCATCCGACCAAGCCGATCGTCGGCTATTTGCTGAAGAAAACCGAGCTGAACGGCGGCTGGGGCCATAAAGCGGATGCCGCGGCGCGGCTGCACAATGCAGGCTTCATCATCGTCGATCATGAGGACAAGCCGGTCGCGCCTCCCGAAGGCGCCGAGTACCTGATCGCCGATGCGGACCGCATCCGGCTCTGCGCGCTCAACTACTTCGTCGAGCCGGCACGCGAGCGCGGCGAGTCTCACGTATCGGTCAAGGCAGGCGACCTTGCCGCGGACATGGGGCTGAAGAACGCGTTTCCGAACATCTGCAGCGCGCTGGGGGGCTCAAAGTTCCAGCAACTGGCCCAAGTGCCGGTCCCCACTCACACCGAGCCCAACAACAGCAGCACGACCACATTCACCTATCAGCTCGCGGCGCAAAAGGCGGCGGACACCATGCCTGAATCCAAGAACAGCACTTCGCCCTCGGCCACGAACCTAATCCTCTATGGCCCGCCTGGTACCGGCAAGACTTATCAGACAGCCTGGGAGGCGGTCCGCCTCTGTCTCGGCGAGGAGGCCGCCGCTGCGCTAACGGATGACGGCCGACGCGACGCTCTGATGACAGAATATCGGCGACTGGTCGACGAAGGGCGCATCGAATTTGTGACCTTCCACCAATCGATGTCTTACGAGGAGTTTGTGGAGGGGTTGCGGCCAACTGCTGGCACCAGTGATGAACACACGGGTTTCAGCCTACAGGTTGAAAAGGGGATCTTCGTTCGAGCCGCTGAGCGGGCACTGAAGGGCCCCGAAGTCGATGGAGCGATCCGACTGGATGGGCGCCAGGTGTTCAAGATGTCAATCGGCAACTCAAGATGGCCAGAAGATGCTGCGCTATTTCAGGCAGCGATCGCCGATGGCTACGCATTGTTCGGTTTCGATGACATTGACTGGTCGGATGAGCGTTTTGCCGGCCGAGCTGAGATTGCCCGCGCTATGCGCGAGGTCGGGCTTCGCAACGCCGACGCAACTGAGTCGAGCCCTGCTGTGCGAATGACCGACGACTTTCGCAACAAGCTTGAGATCGGCGATATTCTGATTGTCTCGAAGGGCAACAGTCTCGTGCGAGCGATCGGAGAAGTGACGGGTGCATATGAATTTCATCCCCGTGGAACTCCGGGATATAGCCACCGACGGGCTGTCCGGTGGCTTTGGTGGGATTTTGACGGAATCGGCTACAGTAACGTCTACGATCGCGCATTCACCCAGCAAACAATCTATCGCCTATCGTCCGGCGTTTTGAACGTTGCGGGCATCGAAGCACTGATCAACAAGTCGCCATCCGGGGACACGCTGCAGGACGCCGTCCTGATCATCGACGAGATTAACCGAGCCAACATCTCCAAGGTCTTTGGCGAGCTCATCACGCTTCTGGAGCCGGATAAACGGCTGGGCATGCCGAACGAGATCCGCGTCGTACTGCCCTATTCCAAGAGGTCGTTCGGCGTTCCGGCCAACCTGCACATCATCGGTACGATGAACACGGCTGACCGGTCGATCGCGCTGCTCGATACGGCGCTGCGCCGTCGGTTCATCTTCCGGGAACTGATGCCTGACCCATCCGTGCTCCGGGTTAATGTGGACGGAATCGACCTGCAGAAGCTGCTGACCACGATCAACGATCGCATCGAATATCTCTTCGATCGCGAGCATCAGATCGGCCACGCTTACTTCACCGGCTGCAGGACGCGCGACGAGGTCGATGAAGTCATGCGCCACAAGGTCATCCCGCTGCTCGCCGAGTATTTTTACGAGGACTGGTCGAGGGTCGCCGCCGTTCTCGGCGATGCGGCGCAAGGCCCGTCACGCTTCCTGGAGGCGCGCCGGCTGTCTGCACCGAACGGTCTCGACGAGACCGGTTTGTCAGGGGACAAGCTGCGCTGGCGGGTCAAGGACCGGTTCGACTTCTCTGAGTTTGCAGTTTGATGAGGGCCTACACCCTCAGCGAGTGGAAGACGCTGCCCCACGGCGATGGCGAGGGCTGCATCCCGCCACACCTTGCCGGGCAGATCGCGGCGCTGGCGAAGGCTTCTCAATTCTCCGGTCGCGGCGGCAGCGGGGTGCTGGAGGATCACCGCGACGGACTGAAGGCCCGGGGCGTGGTCGGCGTCCTCGCCGTCGAGGGGTGCAGTCTCGAGATACTGCCGAAGATCGAGGTCGGCCAGAAGGAGGGCTCCAGCGAAGAGAGGCGGGAGGTCCGCAAGCGTCTCGTGCACATGCTTGCGGTGGCGCTCGATCTGAAGATCGAAACGGGGCGATTGACCGATCTCGACTGGCAGCGGGACACGCTGCTGGAGATCCTGATCCGGATCTTCTGCGACAAGCTGACGGAGGCGGTGCGCCGAGGTCTACCGCGTCGCTACATCGGCCACGAGGACGATCTGCCGAGGCTTCGCGGCGCTCTCGATGTTCCGCGGCAGTTCACGCGCCATGCTGCGAATCCCGGGCGGCTTGCCTGTCGCTTCGATGAGTTGTCGAGAGACATTGCCCTCAATCGCATCATGAAGGCAGCCATCGCGCGTCTATCCCGGATGTCGCGGAATCCGGCCAACCAGCAGCGCCTGCGCGAGCTGGCATTCGTCTATGCCGATATCGCGACGGTTCCGGTACCGGCGCTGGACTGGGGCGCGGTCGTCATCGACCGGACCAACCGGCCATGGCAGGACCTGTTCGGGCTGGCCGCGCTCTTCCTGCGCAGCCGCTATCAGACGACCAGCAGCGGGGCTGGGCAGGGAACCGCGCTCCTCTTCGAAATGAATGCGCTGTTCGAAGAGTACATCGGAAGGCTGGTCGCGCGCGCTCTGACCGGAACGGAGTTCCGCGTCGCGCTGCAGGGCGGGCGGTTGTCCTGCTTGACCGATCTTGATGACGGGCGTTCCGTGTTCCAGACCAAGCCGGATATCCTGGTCTGGCACGCTGGTGAGATCGTCCATGTCATCGACACCAAGTGGAAGCGGATCTCTGCTCGGATCGATGACCCGAAACAGGGCGTGTCCCAGAGCGACGTCTACCAGATGATGGCCTATGCCCACCTCTACAAGGCGCCCCGGCTGACGCTGCTCTATCCGCACCATGAGGGGCTCGGCGCCCAGGAGGGCGTGCAGGCCCGGTTCCGGATCACGGACCGGGAGACGGTTCTCGAGACCGCGAGCCTCGACATTGCGGACGAAAGGGATCGCATAGCGCGACTATTCAGGATTTTGCGCTCGGATGCTGACGGGGATACGCCAGTTGCCGATGAGCGGATCGAAGCGGTCCACGCGCTGTCAGCTTGGTAGTCAGATACCGAATCTGGGACGTTTGCTGAGTAATGGCGAGCCTAATCGTATTCGCCAGCTGGTGGGCGTCACCGTCGATGCATCCCGCAATCTCTGTGTGGCAGGCAAATACCGCAACGTGATCCATGTCGATCATGTCGTTGCACCGTCTGGTCATACCGGCAATCTCGCGGCCATATTCGGAGATCGGTGGTCCTTCTTGACCACCCAGGGGTGTGGCGTGCGAAGCTCTACGCCATTCGGGGGCATAGGGGCGAGTCGGATGAGTGATGCGTTTTTCCAATCGCCGATCCTCAACTCGCCCTATGAAGAGCCGAAGCGGCACTGGGAGCTGGACGGCAGCGGTCAGCCGACGAATGTCATCGTGCCGCGCCGGCGTGCCAGTGCACTCGTCTCGCCGATCCCGAAGGCGCGAAAGGTCCGCGGCCGCTCGGTCCAGCCTGACCTGCTCGCCGATGAAGGGGGACAGGAATACAACCCCACCGAGGTGATCAACGGCATCCGTTCTGCCGTCGAGAGCTGGCGGAGACTGCCCGAGAGCCAGTGGCAGGTGACACCGACCACGGCTCGGCTGCTCGAGCACTGGCGCAGCTTCGAGTTCAGCAATCAGAAGCCGTTCTTCTGCCAGATAGAGGCAGTCGAGACGGTGATCTGGTTGACTGAGGTCGCACCAAAGTCGTCGTCACAGGGCCGCCGCTTCTGGACCCATCTCGAGGCGGCCAATGCGGCCTCCAATCCCGATCTCATGCGCATGGCGCTGAAGCTCGCCACCGGTGCCGGCAAGACGACAGTGATGGCGATGCTGATCGCCTGGCAGACGGTCAATGCGGTGCGCCATCCGAACGCCAGGCGCTTCTCACGCGGCTTTCTCGTCGTGTCGCCGGGCATCACCATCAAGGACCGGCTGCGCGTCCTCCAGCCGAACGATCCCGAAAGCTATTACAGCACGCGCCAGCTCGTGCCCGAGGACATGCTCACCGATCTCGGTCGCGCCAAGATCGTCATCACCAACTACCACGCCTTCAAGAAAAAGGACGAGATCCCGCTCAACAAGGTCCAGCAGGCGGCGCTGAAGACGAAGCCGCGCGAGGAGAGCGACGGCGCGATGATCCGCCGCGTGGCCGGCGCATTGATGGGCCTGAAGAACATCGTCGTGTTGAACGACGAGGCGCATCACTGCTATCGCGAGAGGCCGCTGACGCCCGAAGAGGAGGCGGCCCTCAAGGGCGATGCGCTCGCCGAGGCGAAGGAGGCCAACGCCGCCGCACGACTCTGGATCTCCGGTCTGGAAGCAGTGAAGCGCGAGCTCGGCATCCAGATGGTCTATGATCTGTCGGCGACGCCGTTCTTCCTGCGCGGATCCGGCTATCGCGAGGGATCGCTGTTCGGCTGGGTGATGAGCGATTTCAGCCTGATGGACGCGATCGAATGCGGCATCGTCAAGCTGCCGCGCGTCCCCGTGATGGACAATGTGCCGGGCGGCGATACGCCGATGTTCCGCAATCTCTGGGATCATGTCGGCGGCGCGCTTCCGAAGAAGGGACGCGCGAGCGCGAAGGGCTACGATCCGCAGAAGCTGCCGAACGCGCTTCTCTCCGCCATCGATGCCCTTTACGGCCACTATGCGAAGACCCATGCTCTATGGCGCGAGGCGCGTGTCGGCGTCGATCCGGTCTTCATCGTGGTGTGCAACAACACCGCCACCTCGAAGCTGGTGCATGACTACATAGCCGGCTACGAAATCGAGACCCCCGACGGCAGCCGATCGCTCGTTGCCGGCAAGTGTGAGCTCTTCCGCAATTTCGATCCCGACGGAGCGGCCTTGCCGCGCATGCGCACGCTGCTCATCGATAGTCAGCAGCTGGAGAGCGGCGAGGCGGTCAGCGCCGAGTTCCGCGAGGCGGCGCGGGTCGAGATCGAGCGATTCAAGGACGAGTTGATCCAGCGCACCGGTGATCGCGCCGCGGCCGAGGCGATCGACGATGCGTCGATCCTGCGCGAGGTCATGAACACCGTCGGGCGCAAGGGTGCGCTCGGAGAGGGCATTCGCTGCGTCGTCTCCGTCTCCATGCTCACTGAAGGCTGGGACGCCAATACGGTGACGCATGTGCTGGGCGTCCGCGCCTTCGGCACGCAGCTGCTCTGCGAGCAGGTGATCGGCCGCGCGCTGCGCCGCCAGTCCTACCAGCTGCAGGCGGATGGGCTGTTCAAGGTCGAATATGCCGACGTGCTCGGAATTCCGTTCGACTTCACGGCGCAACCAGTGATTTCGAAACCGAGCCCGCCCGACGACATGGAGCGCGTCTTCGCCGTCAGTCCCGATCGCGACATGAGCGAGATCCGCTTTCCGCGCGTCGAGGGCTACCGGACCGAACTGCCGCAGGAAAAGCTCTCAGCCGATTTCAGCGCCGATTCCACCCTGGAGCTGACGCCCGAGTTGGTCGGCGCGACGGAGACGGTCAATGCCGGCATCATCGGCGAACAGGCCGACCTGACGCTCGATCACCTCGCCGACACGCGGCTCTCGACGATCCAGTTCCGCCTCGCCGACTGGATCGTGAAGCGCCGGCTGACCGATGCCAACCAGCAGCCGAAGGCCGGGCTGATCATGCAGTTGAAGCCGATCGTGCGGCGCTGGATGGCCGAGCATCTCGTCTGCTCGGGCGGCACGCAGCCGGCGCAGCTGCTCTATTACGGCATCGCCGACCGCGTCGCCGACCGGATCATGGCGGCGATCACGCGCGGCCAGGAGGGCGGCGGCCGCGTCCTGGCGCTGCTCGATCCCTATAATCGCGAGGGCAGCACGCGGCATGTCCGCTTCATGACGTCGAAGGATCGCTACGAGACCGGCCCGCGCTGCCACATCAACTATGCCGTCATCGACAGCGACTGGGAGGCGGAGTTCTGCCGCGTCGCCGATCGACATCCGCGCGTCGTCGCCTGGGTCAAGAATCACAATCTCGGCTTCGAGGTGCCCTATTCCGCCGGGGGCGAGGCGCGGCGCTATCGCCCGGATTTCATCCTCCGGATCGACGACGGAAGCGGCGCCGACGATCCGCTCAATCTGGTCGTCGAGATCAAGGGCGCGCGCGACGAGGACGACAAGGACAAGGCCGAGACCATGCGCACGCTGTGGGTGCCCGGCGTCAACAATCTCGGCTTTCTGGGCCGCTGGAACTTCGCCGAGTTCACCGATGTCTGGACGATCCGGACCGAGTTCGCGGCGAAGGTCGAGACCTGGCTGGATGAGGTGGCGGCCGCGGCAGCGGCGTAGCGAGGGCCGGGCCATTGGTTGCGGCGAGATCGGGGGAGGGGACATGTCCGGCAAGCTCAGCGCGACAAACGAAAATCTGTGGACCTATGCGCACAAGCCGCTCATGCGGTGGCTCGTTCAGGAGGCACTGCTCCAGTCGAAGACGTACTATGTACAGGCAAAGGAGCGCCTCGAGAGGGACGAGAATTTCGCGACAATCTTCCCTACACGCATGGGTTGGGCCGTTGGCAGTCTGATGGATCGGTTAGCGGAGGAAGATCGTGCGGCCCCGCTCATCAATGTCCTGATGGTCTCAAGCAAAAATGGCTTGCCGAGCCGCGGCGCTGGAGAGCACTACGCCCGCCGGTATGGACTGACGAGGCTCAAAGCCGAGAACGCGCCTAAGCTCTACCCAAATGAATGGCGCCGTGCCTTCGAGAGGGCGGTCGAGGATGTCTATGCCTACAAGCTGGGCGACTGGGCGGATTTGTTCCAGCGGGCATTTGACGAACCTCTCGGGCTGGGCGATCCACTGGAGATCGAGAGGGAGTCGACCCGCGGGACCGAGAAGGATGGCATCCAGTACGGCCGGCATGGTGAAGGTCCCAATCACAAAGCGCTCCGCCTGTGGGTCGAGGCCAATCCGGGAGAACTCCATCCCTCCTACTCGGGAGCTCGCGCGGCAACAGAAGTCGATCTTGCGTCTGCCGATCGGGTCGATGTCGTCTTCTATTGTCGCAACAAGACCGTCGTGGTCGAGGTCAAGTCACACGACTCGAATGAGGCGGACCATCTCCGTGGTGTCTACCAGTGCATCAAATACCGGGCCGTTCAGACGGCCATGGATGCCAGAGGGGTTCCAGACGAGCGCGGAGTGCCCCGAGAATTCGGCAAACCGGTGGTGGAAGCGGTCCTTGTGACTGAAGAGCCGCCGTCGCCCTATATAGCCGACCTCCTCCGCCTCTACCGCATCAAGCACATTCTCGTTCCCATGGACCGTTCCTGATGACCAAGCCGCCGCTCAAGGTCGATGCCATCGTGCATGCGGAGGCGTCGCGGCGGAATGCGCCGACGGCGGAGCTGGAGGCGTTTGTGCCGCCGGAGATCAAGGCGCCGATCCGCGTTGCCTATGAGCGGCGCAATCCCGATCTCGATCCGCAATTGGTCTGGCGCGGCAAGGATGTGCTCGACTGGTCGGACCTCGTGGTCGAGGCGCCGCCGCTTTACATCCAGGAGAAGATCCACCCGAAGGCGCTGATCGAGGATCTGAAGCGCGCCAGCGAGCGGCGGCGCGAAGTCGAGGCGGCGCCCGATCTCTTCGCCGATTTCAACGGGCTCGATCCGGAGCAGCGCACCAAATTCTACGCGCATGACCAGCACTGGTCGAACCGGATGATCCTCGGCGATAGCCTGAAGGCCATGGCAAGTCTCGCCACCCGCGAGGGTCTCCGGGGCAAGGTGCAGTGCATCTATATCGACCCGCCCTATGGCATCAAGTTCAACTCGAACTTCCAGTGGTCGACGACCAGCCGCGACGTGAAGGACGGCAAAGCCGATCATCTGACGCGCGAGCCGGAGCAGGTGAAGGCGTTTCGCGACACCTGGCGCGACGGCATCCACTCCTACCTGACCTATCTCCGCGACCGTCTCACCGTGGCGCGCGACCTGCTCACCGAGAGCGGCTCGATCTTCGTGCAGATCGGCGACGAGAACGTGCATCGTGTGCGGGCGCTGATGGACGAAGTGTTTGGGGATGAGAATTGCGTGAGTCAGATTAGCTTCGCGAAGACTAGTAGCGATACATCCCCGTTCTTGTCCTCAACATCTGATTTTGTTCTATGGTATGCAAAAGATGTTTCCTCGCTGAAATATCGTCAACCTCTAGCTGAAAAGCGCGCCGGTGAGGTTGGTGGAACTAATTATAACCAAGTTGAAAGAGATTATTTCGATAGGTCCCCTTTAGGGCGCTTTGGTGATATCGACACGGCCCGCGACCGCATTTACTCTCTCGACAATTTGACTAGCCAATCTATGGGTCGCGACAAAGGCGAGGGTGCGGCCTCCTGGTTTCCAGTCGATATAGAGGGCGAAACATTTAGGCCATCTATGACGGTTCGCTGGAAGACCAATGAGACTGGAATGAGGCGGCTAAAAATCTCGCGCCGCTTAGGATATACATCGTCGCGCTTGGGCTATGTTAGATATTTGGATGACTTTCCAGTCTATCCCTTGAGCGCTAATTGGGGCGATGTTGGCGCGAGCTTTATGGCTGATAAAGCCTACGTTGTCCAAACATCGCCTAAAGTCATCCAACGCTGCATACTGATGACCACCGATCCCGGTGATCTGGTGCTCGACCCAACCTGCGGTTCGGGCACGACCGCCTACGTCGCCGAGCAATGGGGGCGGCGCTGGATCACGATGGATACAAGCCGCGTCGCGCTCGCGCTCGCCCGCGCAAGGCTGATGGGCGCACGCTATCCTTGGTATATCCTCGCCGACAGCCGTGAGGGTCAAATGAAGGAGGCGGAGATCACCCGCTCCCTTCCGGCGACGACGCCGACCTATGGCAGGCTGCGCCACGGCTTCGTGTACAAGCGCGTGCCGCATATCACGCTGAAATCGATCGCCAACAATGCCGAGATCGACACGATCTGGGAGCAATGGCAGCAGGTGCTCGAGCCCTTGCGCGAGACTCTGAACGCCGCGCTCGGCAAGGACTGGCAGGAATGGGAAATCCCGCGCGAGGCCGGCAAGGACTGGCCGGCGGCCGCGATTGAGGCGCATGCGAAATGGTGGGAAGGGCGCATCGGCCGGCAGAAGGAGATCGACGCCTCGATCGCCGCCAAGGCCGAGACCGAATATCTCTATGACCAGCCCTATGTCGACAATGCCCGCGTGCGCGTCGCCGGGCCGTTTACAGTCGAGAGCCTGTCGCCGCATCGCGTGCCCGCCGTCGATTATGACGACAGTCTCTTCGACGAGCTCGAGGCCGCCGAAGGCCGCAGGCAGAAGGGCGAGGCGGTCGAGAGCGCCGATTTCGTCGAGATGATCCTCGAAAATCTGAAGAAGTCCGGTGTGCAGCAGGCGCACAAGGCCGATCGTCTCGTCTTCTCCGCGATCAAGCCATGGCCCGGCCGCTTCGTCTGCGCGGAAGGGCGCGTTCGTCAGGCCTCGGAAGGAGAGGGCGATACGCTCGCCGACAGCCCGGAGCGGCGCGCCGCCATTCTGGTCGGTCCGGAATATGGCACGGTCTCGCGGCCCGACGTGACAGCCGCGGCACGCGAGGCGATGGAGGCCGGCTTTGATCTCCTGATCGTTGCCGCCTTCAATTTCGATGCCCATGCCAGCGAGTTCGACCGCATGGGCGCGCTCACCGTCCTGCAGGCGCGCATCAATCCCGACCTGCATATGCCCGACCTCGCCTCGACCGGCGCCGGCAATCTCTTCACCGTGTTCGGCGAGCCGGATATCCAGCCGCATGACGAGGGCGGCGGCATGATCTCGATCGAGCTCGCCGGCATCGACATGTACAAGGGCGGCCAGATCGAGAGCTCCAGCGCCGACGACATCGCGGTGTGGTTCATCGACACGGACTACGACTATGAGAATTTCCGCGTCCGTCACGCCTATTTCCCCGGCACCAACGATCCCTACAAGGCGCTGAAGACGTCGCTGCGCGCCGAGATCGACCAGGAAGCGTGGGAGAGCCTGCGCCGTACGCGCTCCCGCCCCTTCCCGCGTCCGGCAGGCGGGCGGGTCGCGGTCAAGGTCATCAATCATCTCGGCGACGAGGTGATGAAGGTTCTCGCCGTGTGAGTCGCTAGGCCGGGGGCCTATCCGATGCTGCTTTATGCCTCGACCTTCACCAAGGCCCTCGGTCGCCTGTCGGCGGCCGAGCAGAAGCAGGTCAAGATCGCGACGGTCGATCTCGCCCTCGATCCAACGGGCAACGGGCTGCAGCTGCACCGCGTCGAGGCGTCGCCCGGCTTCTGGACCGCGCGCGTTTCGCAGGATATCCGCCTCGTGCTGCACAAGGATGGCGAGCGCACGCTGATCGCCTATGTCGGCCATCACGACGATGCCTATCGCTGGGCCGAGCGTCGGCGGCTAGTGCCGCATGAGCGGACAGGCGCGATGCAATTCGTCGAGGTCGTCGAAGCGATTTCGGTCGGATCGCAGTCCGGCGCCGGTATGCATGCCGGCGGATCGGGTTTGCCGACCGCGCGCGGGCGGGGACGATTTGCGTCGCTTTCCGACGATCAGTTGCTCGACATTGGCGTCCCTCGCGACTGGCTTGCCGCCGTGCGCGCCATCGACGAGGCCGGCGTTGATCGCCTCTTCGCAAGCCTGCCCGACGAAGCGGCAGAGGCGCTGCTCGACTTTGCCACCGGCGGCCGGCTCGAGGATCACATCGCCATGCGGCCTGCAGCGGGCGCCGATCCCTTCGTTCATCCTGATGCGCAGCGCCGCTTCCGCATCGTCGACGGCATCGAGGAACTGAAAGCGGCTCTCGACGCGCCTTTCGCGGAGTGGGCCGTGTTCCTGCATCCGGCTCAGCGCGCGCTGGTGACGCGTAGCTGGAGCGGGCCCGTGCGCGTCTCGGGCTCGGCGGGCACCGGCAAGACCATTGTCGCGCTGCATCGCGCCGTGCATCTGGCGCGTTACCCCGAGGCCAAGGTCCTGCTCACGACCTTCTCGCCGCTGCTGGCCGATGCCTTGCGGGAGAAGGTCGACCTGCTGAGCGCGGCCGAGCCAAGTCTTCGCGCGCGCATCGTCATTCATTCGCTGGATGCTGCGGCTGCCGAACTCTATGCCGGCGCCTTCGGGCCGCCTCGCCTCGCCTCGCGCGGCGATCTCGTGGCCGCCATTGCTGCGGCGCGCTCGCTCGGTCATGGCCGCGATCTTGCCGAGGTGTTTCTCCTGGAAGAGTGGGAGGAAGTGGTCGATGCCTGGCAGGTGGCGGATGCCGAGGGCTATGCGTCCGTTCCCCGCATCGGGCGCAAGACGAGGCTCGGTCCGCGCCAGCGCGAAGCTGCCTGGTCCGTATTCGACTTCGTGCGTGAATGGCTCAACCGGGAGGGGCTGGTAACGCCGTCGCGTGTCTATGGGCGGCTGGCTGCGTGGCTGCGGAGTGGTGGTCGGCTGCCCTATACGCATATTGTCGTCGACGAGGCTCAGGATCTCTCGGTCGCCGCTGCGCGCTTCCTTGCGGAGGCCGGGGGAGGTCGGCCGGACGCCCTGTTCTTCGCGGGCGATCTCGGCCAGCGCATCTTTCATCTGCCTTTTTCATGGGCGCGGCTCGGCATCGATATCCGCGGCCGGGCGAGCGTCCTCAAAATCTGCTATCGGACATCGCATCAGATTCGCTCGATGGCCGATCGGCTGCTTGCGCCGGTCATCACCGATCAGGACGGCATCGAAGATGAGCGGCGGGGCACCGTGTCCGTCTTCGACGGTCCGGAGCCTGCTGTCGCGCTCTTCGAAAGCGAGGCCGCCGAGATCGCCGCCGTCGCGGCCTTCCTCCGTGCGGGAGCCGAAATCGGTATTGCTCCTGCAGAGCAGGTGGTCCTGGTGCGCGGCGATAGCCAGCGCGCCCGCGCCGAAGCGGCCATACGCACTGCCGGCGCGCCTGTTTCCATAGTGGCCATGCACGACGCCAAGGGGCTTGAATACCGCTCTGTCGCCGTCATGGCGCTGGACGAGGATGCGCTGCCCGACCCGCAGCGTCTGACGGAGGTCGGCGACATTGCCGACCTAGAAGCCATCCAGGAAACCGAACGCCACCTGCTCTACGTCGCCGCCACCCGTGCGCGCGACCGGCTGATGCTCTCGGGCCTCGCGCCCGGGTCCGAGTTCCTCGACGACATCGTAGGGCAGTGATGGGCGCGGTTCTGGCGTCAGTGTGGCAGGATGTAGTCAGGCCAGAGTGCCGTGTCGGGAAGTAGGGAGATCGGCAGCCCGGACGAGCGCTGCGGTGGCTGCGGGGACGCAAACGCTATGACTGCCGCATCCTCCGGCGTCAGGCGGCCGTCGGCGCGATCTGGGCAGATGTTGTGCGTGACAACGATGCTGGCACCGCCGGTCCTGAGGCCAACACGAGAGATGCCGGGCGCCAGTTCGGTTGTGACCAGATCGGGATGATCTGCAGGGTACTGGCTGCTGTCGTTGCCCGAATCGCTGTTGGAAAGAATGGTCTGGTAGAGCTCTAGAAGTTCTGGGCCCTCGGTTTCCTGTGGCCAGAGCACCGCGTTGGCGATGGTGCGTTTGCGAACCATCAGGCGCTGCAACAGGCAATCGAAGGAATTGCGGCCAAGGCGGGGATGCACGGCAAGGGGAATGTGGATCGTGACTGGCTTGGTCTGACCGATCCGGTGGGTGCGGTCGTTGCATTGCTCTTCCACCGCCGGATTCCACCAGCGCGTGAGGTGGATGACATGATTGGCTGCGGTCAAGGTCAGTCCGGTTCCTGCGGCGCGAGGACCCATCACGAGGACATCGAATCCGCGGTCATCAACCAGATGTCGTTGAAACCGGTCGGTGATTTCCTTTCGCTGATCGATGGAAGTGTCACCATTGATAACAGGTACCCGATCCAACCCGAACTCGATCTTGATGAGTTCGGCGAACCAGGCCTGGACGTCGCGGTTCTCAATGAACACGAGGGCGCGCTCACTCCGGGACTTGATATGCGCAAGAATCTCGACGGCCGATGCAAGACGGGCCGATGCCGCAGTGAACGTCTCCGGCACCTCGCCTTCGACGAGGCCTGGATGCAACGACGTGCGGCGGATGTGGTGCAGAAGCGCGAACATCCCACCACCCTTGCCGCGGATTTCGTCATACCGGATTGCTTGGGCCTCCGGCATGATACGCGGGTGCAGCACGCGCACCTTTGGGGGTAGGTCGGACGCCGCGTCCTTCTTCAGCCGGCGTAGTGCGAGCGGGGGACGACCGCATTGACCCGAGAAAAGCGCGGCATGCAGCTGCGCCATGCGCTCCTCCCTCGGCTCGTCGAAAACCCGCCGGAATTCGGCCAGCGGGCCAAGTGCCAGGGGAAAGAGCTGATCCATGATCGCCCAGATGTCGCGCGTGGCGTTCTCCACCGGCGTTCCGGTGAGACCGATGCGGAAATCTGCAAGGACGGCTTTGGCCGCCTCCGAGCGCATCGCGAACGGGTTCTTGAGGTTCTGGATCTCGTCAAACACGGCGACGGCGAAGCGGGTCTGCGAGAAGGAGACGGCATAATTGGCGACCGTCTGGTAGGTGGCGATCACGAGGCTGGGCATGCTCTTGATCGGAGAGAGATCAAGCCGCGCGACGCCGTGATCGATGTCCCGACCGCGTTGCGCCGGACACTTCCAACGCTGGAGGTGTTGGCCGTAGAGCCGGACCGGCTCGCCCCAGAAATCCGGATCGACATGGGTCGCACATTCCGCCTCCCAGTTTCGCAGGAGGGAGGTCGGCGCGACGATCAGAATGGGCAGGGAGGGGACGGCGCCCTCGATCATCGTCTGACGCAGCCAAGTGAGGAAGCTCAATGTCTGCAAGGTTTTGCCGAGGCCCTGCTCGTCAGCGTTCAGTATGCCGGGCAATCCGGTCGCCCATGCCTCCGCCTGCCATTCGAAGGCCCGGACCTGATAAGGGCGAAGCGCCGTCGAGACCTGCGGCGGGAGGCTGAACGCCTCGATCGGGCCGCGCGGCGCAATCTTGGCACCGAAGTCACTGTCCCAGAAATTGCTGTGCGTGAGCGGCAGAAACACCGTCTGGGGATGGCCCGGTGCAGGGGCATCCTTGCGCTTCCGCAGCATTTCAAGCCGTCGCGCCAACGCCTCCATCACTTCGGTGATGACGGGAATCGAGCCTATGCGGTGGGGCACGATTTGCGCGTCCGCGGCCCTCGCTTCAGCGAGCGCGTGCAGCAGGGGCTCGACCTCCTCGTCGAGCAGCATTCCGAGCCTCTCGCCGAGTTCCTCAGTCATCGTGGCTGGCAGCCAGTTGGTGCCGGAGCTCTCTGGCATCGTAGGAGCCGGCCGGGTCCATTCGGCGATGGCGATGACCCGTGACGTCCATGCGGAGGTCTCGGTCCACGCGACGGACACGGCCCGCTCCAAGGCTTCCTGATAACCGGCGGGGCTCATCAACTCGTTTAGTCGTCCGTCGTCGCGTGCCTGGCGTTCGACAGCCTCGGTGATGACGCGCTCGGCATCGCGAATGAAGGCGCGGCGGCCCTCGGAGTCTTGCCGGCCGGCAGCGGTGATCGCTTCCACCACCGGCATGGCTGAGCGATCCAAAATGAGGAATTTCGTAGCAGCGATCCGGTAGGCCGGCTGGGCGCCGCGCGCCATGGCCTGCCGTTGGAACTCAGCCAATTCCCCGGCTTGCACGGCAGAATGCTCCGCCTCGACGGGCGAGTCTGCAGCAAGGCTGGCACCAACAAAAGGAAGGGGCGCGAACTGGCTGTCGTCCGCATCGTCAATATCGAGCCCGATTCGATCGCAGGTGACGATCTCGATCTGTCCGAGCGCTCCCTCAAGACCCATTGGCACATTCTCGACACCCTCAATGCCCAGTGCGCGACGGAACGCGCCGAGCGCGAGCCAATGGGTCTGCAGCGAGGCGCTGGGATCAAAGCTAACAGCAATTCCGATGGCTTCGAAGATCGGGGCCGCAATCCTTAGCAGGCCGGTATCACCACGGAGGAAGGCACCGGTCCGATTCAAGGGCACGCGACGCCCACGCTTTTCCCACCACCAGTCGAGGCGGAAATCTGAATTGCCAAGGGATCCTCGCATCGCAGCCTTGAAGACATAGCGCGTGTTGAGCTCTGGCAAGCCAAGCGCTCGCGCCGAGCTGCTGTCGAGCGATGCCACGAGCCGGTGTGACAAGCGGATGCGTTCGCCCTCGATCGCATAATCGCGCCGGTCGCGGTCGAGCACGCGCAGCCGCGCCAGCGCCATGGCTACCGCGCGCTCCTCGCGCGGAAGGGCGTCGAGGTCATACTGCCGCCGCGCGCCGAGAAAGGACAGAAGGCCGCGTTTCGGCTGAACGACTGACAAGGTGCAGCCGTCCGCATCGGGGAGGCATTTAAAGCTCAGGCTCATCTGATCTTCTCGCGGACCCAGTTCATCCAGTTGCCTGCGGCGTCATGCATGCGAGCATCTTGATGACCTTGCGGCAGAATGAAGCCGTCCAGATCATATTGCCGTTCATAGAGCCTCGGTGCTGTCGTGGAGCCCTGGCGGAACAGATGGACCCGGAAGTTGTGCGAACCCTCGACCACGATGTGCGGTCCAACCCGCATGATCAACAGTGACGTGTTCTTGCGCGAGAGTTGTTGGCCATAGGCCGAATAGGTGATGTCGCCCGTCGTTCGGGCGAGTTGGTCGGCGATGGCCTGCGCATCGGTTCCATAAGAAGGCCATGCCTCGTCGATCCGTCCTTCTTCATAGAGCCCCATCCAGAACCGCCGCCGGGCGGGCCACTGGTCGCCTGCCTCCAGCTTCTCTTCCGAACGTGACACGACGTCGAGAAAGGCTTCCATGCGCTGGCCGGCAAGCCAGCGCAGCATGGTCCGCTTGCCGTCCTCACCCACCTGCGCCCAGAAATGTCCGTTCTCGCGGCGGGGATCGCCGCGATGTCGGATAAGCTCATTGAGCAAGAGCATGCGGAGCGGCTTCGGGGGCATGGTGTTGGCCCACGGACGCAGGAGACGCGCAACCACTCTTGTCGCCCGATCCCCTTCCAACTTGGGAGCGTCGGCCGGGTGTATCCAGGCTAGCATCCTGCGGATCGTCGTCTCGTCCTTGGGTTCTGGCACCGCCGCCAGCCAGTTGTCGTGAACCTCAGTCATAAAACCCGGACCGTGAGGGGCGACGATGCCGCGTTCGATGGCGGCACGATAGGGATCGGCCTGCATGGCCAGCCAGCGCCCGAGTCGGACAGCTCCCTCGTTGGTATCGAGGCTCTCAGGGATCGTTCGAAACACAAGCTGCCAGGATCTGGGCAGCCAGGCCGCGCGATCCTGAATGATACGGGCAAGCTCCGCGGTCCGCGCGTCTCGCGTGACCCACCCGACAAAATAGCCGTCACACACTGCCCCAAGCAGCGACCTGCGGGTGCTGCGGCCAAGCTCGCGCAGGAGAAACTGCTCGACATCCGACGCGACACGAACCAGCCGGCTCGCCCAGGCCCGTACCACCTGCGCGATCTCCCCTTCGGTCAGCCGGCTCCAGTCCCAGCGCCGGATCGCCTGCGTCAACCGCTCGACGAGCGCATCGAGGGCCTGCGGCTTCACTGGCTGCCGATCGCCGAAACGCTGCCGGATGCGCTCTGCCGTCTTCACCAGCCGCTCGGGCGAGACTGGCGAGGGCGGGGCGGAGGGCAAGCGCGCAAGGCGGTCGATGAGGCTCATGGGGCAGGCCTATGGCATGGGACCCGCGGCAAGGAGTTGCCGCAGTCGCGGGAGGTCCTCGATCCGCTGCGGTACGAACTGTTCCTCGGGCGGCGCGAACATGATGAAGCGCAGGTCGATGCGGCGGTTGGCGTCTCGGGAGAGGTCGGAGTCATTATCGCGGATCGGCCGTCCCTTGCCATATCCCGCAACCGAGACGATCGGCTGGTTCTTGAGATTACGAAAACCGAGGAGATCCGGGCTTGCCGTTACCATGATGGCGTAGATGGAGGTTCCGCGCCGCGAGCTGAGGTCCATGTTCAGCACATCCGTGCCGGTGCTGTCTGTATGACCTTCGACCTGGAGCGCGTCGATCAAGGCGACCGACGGATTGCAGGCGGAGGCGAGTGTCGAACGTTCGCCCAGCGAGAAACACTGGAGCTCGTCTTTCAGAATCCCAGCAATAACTTCCATCTTGCGCCGGCCAGTTGCGCTTGGCGCGTCGCTGCCTGATCCGAACAGACCGTCGCCCTTAAACTCGAGGGCATCGCCATTGCGGCTGATGGAGACGTCGATGGAGGTATCGGCAGCCCTGATGCGCTTCTGGATGCGGTCGAGCATCTTGCCGCGCAGTTCGGCAGACTGGAAATTGTATCGCTCGATCGGATTGCCAGCCTGCGCGCTCACCAGGCGCCGAAGCCGCTCGTTTTCCTCCTTCAGCGCCTGGAGCTGCTTTTCCCGGTCAATGAGCTTGTTCGCTACCGTCTCAAAACGTTCGCGCGGCACGGTATCCCTCGGCGCGATCTGAGTGGCGAAGAAGGCGAGCAGGATCATGATGATGAACAGGAAGCTCACCATCAGGTCGGTCATCGAGACGAAGACGGATTCCTCATCCTCCTCGGCCCGCCGAGGGCGTCGCGCAGCCCTCATTCCGGCAGCCGATTCTGCGGCGGCTCGCTCTCTGGCACAAAGCTGCGAGCATTCTCGATAACAGCTTGCAGCACCTGAAGGGCATCGGCGTAGCGGTCATGTACGCCGTCGCTATGCTGCCGCAGTTCGCCCAGCGTGCGCTGAACTTGCTCCACATAGGTCGCGAACGCCTTCTCCAGTTGGCCGTCATAGGCTTTGGCGCGGGCCTCGAATGTGCGGATCAGTTCCTCGATCGACTGGGCAGAGGCGACCACGATAGTCCGCTCAGCATCGATCGCACCCTTCGCCGCATCGACGAGGCTGCGTGTACCATCAGCCATCGCGCGAGCTTGGTCAGCGGTCGCGCGGGCGCTTTCCAAAACGGGGGTGGACGCCGCATTCATGCTGTCGGCCGAGGCAGCCAATTGCCCCGCCGCAGCCTCGACGCGCTGGACGAGGGTGTCGAGGCTCGACGCCGAACGATCGAGCGTTGCGCGGAACCGTTCAGACGTCTCTCCAAGGGCGGACGACAGATCGGCCAGCTTGTCCGCCGCGCCGTCGATCCGCTCCGCCACCTTGTCGAGGGAGGCGCCAATCCGGGCGGTAAGGGTCTGGCCTAGTTCGTTGACCATACCGCCGATGGCTTCCGTCCCGGTAGCTGTGATGCGTTCGAGCGGCCTGCTGAGTTCTGCGATAAGCTGAGTGTTCAGCAATTGCTGTTGAGCCGTCTGCTCCTTGATGGCCGCGAGTTGCTGGTCTGCCAGTGCTTCGAGACTGACAAAGTCCATCCGCTTCTCGAGGTCATGCGCCAGACGGGCAACCGCGCTCTCCAGCTGTCCGCTCCACTACCGATATCCGATCGTGAAAACGATGGAGCAGAAGAGCCCGGTCACTGACATGATGAACTTGGCCGATGCCGTGCGAAGCAGCCCTTCGAGCGCGGCGATCATTTGCGTTTGATCGCCGCCTCCGGCCTCAAGGCTGGCCTGCGTCTGGGCGAGCGCGGCAATCAACCCGAGAAAGGTGCAAAGCAGGCCGATCGAAACGAACAGGCTGGGCCAGGTCCGCCAGCCGGTCAGTCCCATATGCAGGTCATCGAGATTGAAGAAGGCGGAAGGGCGTACGGAGTTGCGCACATGACCTTCGCCATGGCGCGCAGGCTCGATCAGTGTTTCTCGAAATTCTTCAAAGCTCTCGGCGAGATGCCGACCATCCGATCCGCTGCTGCTTCGAATATCGCGCTGGATGTCGTGGAGCTGGCTCTGAAAGCCGGCTGCATCGCCTGCAAATCGCACGCGCCGCGCCGCCCGACGGACCAGCCCGCGGCGCCGGAAGGCGATTATGCTCATGATGCTGAGCAGGACCACCAGAAGCACGAGCAGAGCGAGGCTTATGAGGCCGGGAACAAAATCACGGGTAATAAGCTGCGCGACCGCAAGGATGCCATCCTTGATCCATGTCCCCCAGAACGCCCAGTCCATAGTGCCCCCGCGCCGTACACGCGTGGAAATTGGACGACTGTCTCCATGCAATCAAGCCGTTCGAAGCACTCTTGTCGGAAATGCCGAGCTCAGGTCAATTCCCATTCTGGTCGAAGGAGCGGTTCATGGCCTGATGGTCTCGTCGGCCTAGCCATCGCGTTCCGCCCTGATCCGCTTCCATCGTGCTCTGGTCGCTGCTGCATTCCTCGCCTTTCCCTCGGCCGTCCGCGGTCCGGTCGAGGCGCCTCCGTGGAGGCGACACCGCCTGCGTCCCGCCTCAGCCTTCTTCATGCAGGACGATCCCGAACGGGTTCTGGCGCCGCATAGTGGCCTGTCCGCCCATGGGAGAGGTCGGCCATCACCAGTGAGGCCCATAGCCGCCATCACTGCGCATGATTGGCCGATGCCGCAGGCTGCTTCGGTGCAGGTGGGCGCCACGCCCTTCGCCGGGCAGAGCACGAAGTCATAGAGGTGCCAGAAGTGCCAGTTTGTGGGCGAGATGCCGCTGCCGATAGGTGGGCCTCCGTCAGCGATGTCCTGTCGCCGCCGTTGCTCCACCGCCTCGGCCGCCTGCTCTGCCTCGATCAATCTCGCGATCGAAGTTGGCAATCTTGCCGGTCGTCCCATGATTCACCCCGTTGGAATGTCAGCATTTGTCAGCACGCTCATCGAACCCTAGGGAGCGTCGGCGTTGTACGATCCTTTGCGTCTCCGTGAGCGCACGGCATCCTCAATCCCTGAATTGTCGGGCTTACGCGATGACTGGTCGCGCTGATCGGTTACCGTGAGTTTTCCGGATGGGCCGATCGAACCCCATGGACGGGGCGAACTGCGGCGATGATGATGGTTCGTCTGGCGACAGATCGGCGTCGGGTGCGGTTGGGTTCAGGGACCGCCTGATTGTCGACCGGCGACCTGGACTTCTTCGCCGCGCTTCGATCGCAATTTTTACCGCTTGTGTGCAATCGCCTCCGGTGCTGGTGTTCGCCTTGCCCAGGGGCTTCATGCTTCTCCCACCTCACCCCACACCCCTCTAGGGAGGGGGTGGGGATGAAGGCCGAGGGACCGAAGTCCTCGCTTCCTCACCCGTTCCCCACCTGACCTTCTCAAGGTGTGGGCGACTTTTCGCGCGCCCATTCACCAACCTCAATGTATTTGCGGTCGTTCCCCTTCCGATCTTTCCTTTCCACGACTGCGAGCGCTTTCGACGCAATCCAGAAACGCTGAAGCGCCTTGACCTTGGCCTTGCCGGCAGGTTTCTCGAGATCGATATTGAGGACTTCGGCAATCAACTTGCCTACCCACTCGTTGGCTTGGCTATCGTCTCGGCAGTTCTCTCCGTGGATAGCGCATTGGACCTTGTCCAGGTCACCCAGCGTGAACTCTTCAAGCAGGTCGGGCGGTGTCCAGTTCGCCACGACGCCTACGCTGTCACCCGCGCCCGAAGGTCCGTTCCGGAGGTCGATCGAGGCCATCTTGAACCAGGATGCCTTGTTCGTTGGAGGCGGCGCCGACATGCTGGCCTTGCCGTTGTCCACGCGGAAGTGCAGGCGGCGGTTCTCGACGCCGAGATTCGCGGCCTCCTGCTCGGACATCGGATTCAGGACGCGGGCGGACCGGCTCGCATCGATCAGAGCGACCGCGCCACGCCCATCGGCGATTGTGATTGTCTCGCCCGACGCGATCTTCCGCGTGTGGTGCACGAGTTCCACTGCGCAATTCGTCTGGTCGGCGATCCGAGCCCAGGTCTTGGCCACGCGATTGATCGCGTTGTTGTCGTTCTCCGACACCTCGTGCGAACTCACAAAGGGATCGATGAACACACAGTCGATGCCATTCTCGCGGATCGTTGCCAGCAATGCTTCAACGACTGGCTGCGCCACCGCGGTCCGGTCTCTCGCCTGGTGAGCGACGATGATCTCGGTTTCGCGACCACTATCGATGAACAGGCGATCGGCTATCTCGTGAGGCTGAATGCCGTAGTGGAGGCAACTTGCTGCAATGCGACGCTCAATCTCATCTCTGGGGTCTTCGCCATTCCAGATCCAGACCCGAGCTGAACCGGCGGAGGGAACCCCCAGCAGCGGTCGGCCCGTTATCATCGCCAAGGCCTCGACCAGCACCAGAGACGACTTGCCAAGGCCTCCCGGGGCCAAGGTTGTTGAGATGAACTTGCGCGCATAGTGGCGCCCGTAGAGCCATTCTCGCGGTGGAATCGACGAGGGATCACGCCAAACAAAGGGCGTTGCGCGTATCGCTCTCGGCGGCTCCGTCAGCCGATCGACGACAGATCCATGGATCGCGCTCCGGTTATCGGCCTCGAATGGCCGTGCCTGGAAGTCAACGCCCTCACGCAGCATGGCTTCTCACCACATCATTGATGTCGTTGTCGTCGGCTCGCATAGGTTCGACCAGCGTCACCTCTGCCCCAGCACGGTTCCATCGTTCGCCGCAACTCGTCGCAGCGCTTCGGCCGGCGTCGTCCTGATCAACAGCGATGAAGAGGCCCTCGACGCCTGCGAGAACCGGGAAGCTCCGGATGCCGTTGGCGGCAAGCAGCGACCAGACCGGCAGTGTCCCAAAGGGCGGAAGGCGCCGCAGAGACAGAGTCGTCTCGATCCCTTCGCCGATACCGAGCGCGACTGTCACGTCCATGTCGGAGGAGAGTTTCACTGCCCCGCCGGCTATCGGTCCCAGACTCAGTCGGTCGTGGCCGGCGACTACGATCTTTCGGCCCTCTGGTGAAAGCGCCGTTCGGTGAATCGCTCGCGGGTAGTTGCTCGAAATGTCCGTGACGAGCGCGACCATAGCGCCAGTTCGTTTGCCGGCGAACGGGCAGTGTGGATGCCAACGAAGCGTTGCGGATAGCCGGATCCCTCGGGATATGAGGTATGCTTCGACGGCCGTGCCAGCAGGCTCGACCGCTGCCATCCAGATCTCGGATGCCTGCTCGGTGCGTCGGACGTCGTCAGTCGAATCGAGGCGCACGTAATCCTGCGTGACTTCGATTGAGCGAAGGCCAAGCCGTTTCCGAACATAGTCTTTGCAGACCATCGGATCGTCACCCGCATGCGAGAAGACGACGAAGCCATCCGGAGCAGAATCCGATATCAGAACCGACAGTGATCGGTCGTAGCGGGAATGGCCGGGCCCGGGGACGAGCAGACGATCCCCGCGCGCTACTTCGCCACCGAGCGCCCGCGCCGCGGCGCGAGCGTCTAGCCCGATTCTCAACACATCACCCATGAGTTGTCGACCACGACACGATTCCCGATCGCCAGAGCGGAGGCATCGGCCGTATGAGGTTAAGTCCTATCTAGCAGCCAGGTGCCCGTCAGGCCCTGCGTGGCCGATCTGCATGCGACGACGGCTCTCTCTTTCCGGCGACCGCATGGCGCTTGGGCGACAAGAGCCAGTGCCTAGCGCAATGCACTGGGCCGATTTCGCGTACGCGACGAGACGTGTACCGCTCGCAGACTGATGGACGTCGGCACATCGTCATGCGGCCTCGTCTTGAGCGTTGGATTCCGTCGTCCTGATAGCCCAGAGGTCACGCACGATTGAACGAGCCACGAGCAAGAATCCGGGACCACCTTCGCCGACGGGGTCTGCCCTCATCGCGACCTCGGCTGCCCTGGCCTTCGTCCGGAGTTCGGCGAGCGTTCGTGCAGGGAAGTCGGAGGCATATTTGAGGACGTCGAACAACTCCTTGTCGATTTCAGATCGGTGACCCGGCAGGGCCACTTGATCGTGAGCCAGCTCATCATAGAGTTCTTCGATGTGCGCCGAGAGCGCTTCGAGAATGTTGGTCATTTCGGCCTCGAAGGATCGCGCGTAGGCATCCGCCATGACGGTGGATTTCTGGAGCGTCATGAGGATCTGGTGCAGATTGCTGCGGCCAGCACGCTACTTGCGCTGTGCCGGGTCATGCGGGAGCGCGCCCAAGCGTCGAGGTCGGCGGGGTCATAGACCACGGCGCCGCCGAGTTTGATGTAGATCGGGCCTCCGCCGATGCTGGCGAGCTTGGCCAATGTGCCGACGCTACCGACGCCGTAGCGTCCCTTCAGATATTCAGCAGCTTGCTTTCGCCGGAGGTAATTCGATGGATTGTTCATGGTGTGTCACCCATGGTTGGAACAGGCGTGACACCCTCAGTAAGCGCGAGAACTGACACTCGCAAACGGCCAAATAGGCCTATTTGGCCGTGGGTGGTTCCTCGGGCTCTCCCTGGTGCTTGTAGTGCTCATCAATCACCTTGAGGTAGCTCCTCGCCGTGCTCTCACTCACGCCGATACCGCCGTCACGCTTGGAGAGCTGTGCTCGTTGAACAGCTTCTTTGCTGTCCCATTTTTCCTCTTCATAGATTTCCCAGAAGGCTTCAAGGCGCTCATACCAAGCGTCGTCGGCTTGACTGCGATTGCCTTTGCGTCGCACGACCGCCAAACGAAACATTGTCTGGCCTTTTGGGTCCAGCATGTTCGCGATGACATTAAGGTCGCTACCGTCCAATTGTCCGGAGCAGAGAGCCTCGATCAAGAAATCGCGGACGTCATCTTCTTCGGTGAGGCCAATATGTCCGGCGCCGACGAGGTTTAGGACCAACGAGTAGTCGACGTTTGCCATCGCTCAGCCTTTGCTGGAATAGTGCGAGGTGCTCTCGGCTTTTTCCAGCCTTTCCGCGAGGCGGTTTGAAACGCGCGTTACCGCCTCAACCATGGCGCTGTCAGGGCGGCGCACATAGTGCTTTTCCGTGACGCCGCGCTTGGCGTGGCCGAGCATCTCGCCGATCGTCGCGTCGCCATATCCGAGTTCGGCGGCGGCGGAGGCGAAGGTCCGGCGCAGATCGTGCGACCGCGCATCGTCAAGGCCGGCAGCGTCAAACATCGCCGCGATGGGCTTCTTGAGGTCGGCGGACCTTGTGTCGGAGCGTCCTGGAAAGACGAACTGATTAAGCCGGGGCAGGCCGGCGAGGAGGTCGAGGGCCAGCTTGCCGATCGGTCGTACCGAGCGGCCCGTCTTCGAGTCGTCGAGCCGGATGCAGCTCGAGGCGAAGTCGATCTCGTCCCAGACCAGCCCGCAGGCCTGCTCTCGTCGGAGGCCGGTCAGCGCGATCAGACGCAGGGCCGCGACGGCGAGCGGTCGTTCGCGCTCCTGTTCACGCATGACCCGCCCCAGAGCGCCCAGTTCCTCGGCGGAGAGGAGGCGATCCTTGGCGTCGCCCTTCGACTTCTCCACGCCGGTCACCGGAGAAGGCCCTTGGACAAGGGCGCGCTTCTCGGCCCACGACCATATACCACCGAGGAGTTCGACGACGCGCGCTGCGGTCCCGGCACCGCCTGTGACGCGCGCAACGCCGCGCGCTTTTGTCTTCACCTGCGCTGCCGTCTTCCCCTGAGTGATGGCGTCGGCCATGCGCTGCACGTCGGCGCGCCGGAGATCCCGAGCGAGCTTCCGTCCGATCAAGGGAACGATATGGCGGGCGACGCGGCCCTCGTCGATCGCGATCGTCGAAGCCTTTTTCGGTTTGCCGAAGCGCGTCTTCACGAGGCCTGCATGGGCGGCCGCGAGGTACTGGCGGCAGAGCTCCTCGACATCGATCGCCTCGCGGTCTTCTGCGCGGGCCTCCGCCGGATCTCGTCCCGCGTCCACCTCAGCCAGCATGGCGCGAGCGGCGGATCTCGCCTGCTCTGGCGTCACCACGCCATACCGGCCGACCAGCACCTGACGCTGCTTGCGTTGCCGGTTCCGATAGACAACGACAAAGGCTCCCGCACCGGATGGTTTGAGGCGGAATGCAAAGCGCGCGAGCTCGTCATCCCAGAGCCAGGTGTCCTCCTTCGGGTCAGGCGCGAGAGCAGCCAGAGCGCGGATGGTGATCTTCTTTTTGAGCCTCGGCATGGCCTTTCCTTGCTGCCCGACTGGCCGCCCAGGTCAGCAATGGGTCAGCACCGAGTCAGCAAATGACAGTAGGCCTTGGAAATCACTGCCATGCAAGGTAGAAGGGAAATGCTGTATTTTCAGATAGTTGGTAAGCTCAGGTCAGCAACCGAAAATCGCGGAAAACGAAGTCCACTACGTTGACATCGTAGGGGTCACAGGTTCAATCCCTGTCACGCCCACCATCCTTCAGCCACCAAACAAATCAGTCGCAACGCCGGCCGCCAGTCGTGGCGACGTCGATCGTTCCGCCTGGGAATGGTCATGCCATTTTTGATGGGCGATCGAGGGTAGTCGCGGCCTTCGGGCCGGCTTCGCGCGCGCCCTAAACCGGAATCGCGATCCGTGCCTTGAGGCCTTCCGGGGCGTAGGTGCGGTCGAGGCGGCCGTTGAGGCTGTAGGCGATCGCGTGTTCGATGAGGCGGGTGCCGTAGCCGCCGCCGCTCGGCGGGGTCACCGGCGGGCCGTTCGTTTCCACCCAGTCGATCACGAGTTCGTCCTTCGCCCCGGCGAGATGCCAGCGCACATGGACTTGGCCGTCCGGCACGGACAGGGCGCCGTGCTTGGCGGCGTTGGTGGCGAGTTCGTGCAGGACCAGCCCAAGGGTCGAGATCGTCTTGGCCGGGAGATCGACGGCGGGCCCCGGCTCGATCGACACCGTGCCTGCCTCGCGGCCATAGGGCGCCAGGATGCGCTCGGCCAGTGTTGCGAGCCCGGCCCCCTCCTTCTGCGCGAAGGCGACCTGCTCGGCTTCGGCGAGGGCGCCGAAGCGGCCGAGAAAGGCGTCGCGGAATTCCTCCGCCGAAAGTCCTTCGGTCGGGATCTGGCGGGCGAGCGCCTTCGTCACGGCGAAGAGGTTCTTCATTCGGTGATGCATCTCGCCGAGCAGCAGATCCTTGGCTGTCTCCTCGCGCACGCGCTCGGTCGCATCGACGACGACGAGCAGCATGGAATGGCTGCGTCCGTCGGCGTGGTGCAGCTTGCGTGCCGTCAGCCGCATCACGCGGCGGCCGAGATCGCGGAACTTGTGCTCGACCTCGAAATCGATGACCGCTGCGCTTTTCGGGATGACCTGGCGCAAGAGGAGGCCGAGCTCGGGAATGTCCCATTCGCCGTCGCCGAGCTCGGCGATCGTCCGCCCGATGATCTGGTCGCGGTCGACATGGAAGAGATCGAGAAAGGCACGGCTCGCGCCCTGGACGCGCAGCGACTCGTCGAGGACGAGCATCGGGTCGGCGAGGGTGTCGACGATCCCTTGCGCCTGGACGTGGCTGTTGCGCAGCAGACGATAAATGTCTTCGGTATTCATGCTCAGCCCTGTCGAGAGGCCGGAGACTAGCGAGGCGGCCGCGCTGCAACAACGCGGCCGCTCGGTCGGTACAGTATCGTACCAAGCGAGGGCCTGGCCGATTGGCGCGCGCCTCGCCGCGGATCGTGCCGGTTCCCCGCCGTTCAGCGCAGCGGGCCGATCAGCCGACCATATTCGGCTTCCGGGACGCCATAGGCGTCGGAGGCGAAGCGCTCGAGGCCCTCGCGATCGCGGATGGTGATCAGGCCGCGGGTGGCGCGGATGAGCCGGTCGCCCTCCAGCACATGCAGCGCCGTGGTGACGCTCGGCCGGCGTACGGCGAGCAGGATCGAGAGATATTCATGCGTCAGCGCCAGCTCGTCGCCGTCCATCCGGTCGTGGCACATCAGGAGCCAGCGCGCGAGCCGCTCCTCGACATGATGGACCGCGTTGGAGAGCGCGGTATAGGCGGTCTGCGTGCCGAGATATTGCTGAAAGCGGACCAGCAGCGTGCGGATCGAGGGTGTCTCGGCGAGGATCGCGGCCAGGGCCTCGGCGGCGATGCGATATCCGCCGCCGCTGACCTGCATGACGACCTCATGCACCGTGCTGCCAGGCTCCAGCAGCCCGGCGGCCGGCAGATAGCCTTCGCGGCCGACCAGGCCGACCTCTGCCTTGAAGCCCTCCGGCGAGCGGGCGACCACCGAGCCGATGCCGCTTTCGAAGAAGTAGAGATGCGTGATCGGCGCGCCGGGCTCGGCGATCGGGAAGCCCTTGGGCATGTCGACGGCTTCGAACTCGGAGGCGAGGCGCGCACGGTCGTCTTCGCCGAGCTTGGCGAGGAGGCGGTTTCGGTAGGGCGCTTCGCTTTGCGGCATGCTCGTGTCTTCGCTCCGTCTCGGCCGCTCCGCGACGTGTCGCGCGACACGGCTACGCCCCGCGAAAGCGGCCGGCCATTCAGCCTGAACCAATGCGGTGCGCAGATGTTCCCGGTCAGGCCATGGGAGACGGCTCGTCCGGCGCGTCGAGGCCGTTCGGATCGCCTTCGCCCGCCGCGGCGCGACGGCGGAGATTGTCGATGGCGCGCAGCCAGTGGTCGACCGGATGGCCCCAGAGCGGCGATCCTTCCGCCTGCCAGAGCCCATAGGCTTCGGCGGCGATCTCCCGGTCATCGAATTCCTGCATCGGACCCTCCTCATCCGCTGACGCCGAGGAGGTGTCGGCAAGGGAAACAACAGGCCAGGCGGCTCGCCGGTTCCTGAAGGGGCGGCGCGCCGCGCATTGCGACGCCCTCGGTACGGTGGCGGACGGAGACCGGGGGCGCCGCGCGGGGTTGAAGGTTCATCGCCGCGGCTCCGGCTGTGGCCGCGCTGCCGGTCGCGGCGACGGAACAGGGCGCCCGGAATCCGGTTTCGCTTGTGACGATGCCCGCGTGTCCGCGCCGGGCGACCCTTACCCACAGACGAGGTTTCTCATCATGGTATCGCTCGTTCCGACCGTCGAACTCACCAATGACGTCTCGATGCCGCAGCTCGGTTTCGGCGTCTGGCAGGTCGACAATGACGAGGTCGAGCAGCCCGTCCTCGAGGCGCTGTCGACCGGCTATCGGCTGATCGACACCGCCGAGGGCTATGGCAACGAGGAGGGCGTCGGCAAGGCGCTGCAGCGCTCGGGCATTCCCCGCCGCGACATCTTCCTGACGACCAAGCTCGACAACAGCCGCCAGGGGTTCGACGAGACGCTGCGCGCCTTCGACGAAAGCCTCGGAAAGCTGAAGACCGATTATCTCGATCTCTTCCTGATCCATTGGCCGCTGCCGATGCGCGATCGCTATGTCGAGACCTGGAAGGCATTCATCCGCCTGCATCAGGAGGGCCGCATCCGTGCCATCGGCGTCTCGAACTTCCTGCCCGAGCATATCGAGCGGCTGCAGGCGGAGACCGGCATGATGCCCGTGGTCAACCAGCTCGAGCTGCATCCCGAATTCCAGCAGCGCGGCGTCCGCGACGTCCATCGCCGGCACGGCATCAAGCTCGAAGCCTACAGCCCGCTCGGCAGCGGCGCGGTGCTCGACAATCCGGAGATCGGCGCCATCGCCGACCGCAAGGGCAAGACGCCGGCGCAGATCATCTTGCGGTGGCACATGCAGCAGGGGATCATCGCGATCCCGAAATCCGTGACGCCCGACCGCATCCGCTCCAATTTCGAGATTTTCGATTTCGAACTGTCCGACGACGACATGGCGAGCATCGCCGGCCTCGACAAGGGCGAGGAGGGCCGCACCGGCTCCGACCCGGCGACGTTCGACGGCGGCTGAGGCAAAGGCGCAATCAGCCGACCGCCTGGTCGGTCATGATGACGAAATCGCGGCCGGTGCGGCTGTCGGCGGAGAGCGGCAGGTCGACGGTGATCATGACGGCGCCGGGCGCGAGATTGTTCTGGATCGCCGCGATGATCGCCTGGTCGCCGCGAATGCGGGCGAGCGTATCGGACGGCGTCGATTCCACGTCCCGGGCGGTGCTGTCGTAATAGCCGATCGTGCGCCAGACCAGGCGCTGGTCATCCTCGCCGATGGGACCGAGCACATAGACATGGTTGCCGAGCGGGCGTTCCGGCTCGGCGATCGTGGCCCTGCCCGAGGCGACGACATGGCCGTCGCGCATGACGACGATGCTCCCCTCGGCGCTGGAGACGAGGATCGAGATCGCCGGCCCCGGCGGCACCGGCGTCTTCAGCGCCTTGCCGGGTCGCGCCGGTTTCGCAGCCGTGGCCGCGACGGCTTCCAGCGTCGCCTTGGCATCGCCCGAAAGCACCAGCCCCGGATGCAGCACCGTGCCGGGATAGGTGGCGGCATCGGCGATGATGACGGGCGTCCCCACCGTCGTCACGCTGAACAGCCGCTCGGAAAAGGCGAGCGGCAGGCGGACGCAGCCATGCGAGGCCGGATAGCCCGGCAGATTGCCGGCATGCAGCGCGATGCCCGACCAGGTGAGCCGGTTCATGTTGGGCATCGGCGCGTTGTTGTAGGTGGACGAGCGATGATGCTTGTCCTTTTCGAGGATGGTGAAGACGCCGGTCGGCGTCTCATGGCCGGGCTTGCCCGTCGAGCAGGTCGAGACGCCGATGCGCACGCCGTTGCGATAGACATAGACGCGCTGGTCGGGGATCGAGACGACGACCGCCACCGGCCCGGCCGGCGCCCGCTCCGGATGCCAGACAAAGGCGCCCGGCTCCAGTTCGTCCACCGCCACGACCTGCGGCTCGGCGGCGGCCTCCCGCACCGCAAAGCCGGCGAGAACCATGCCCAACCCGGCGAGCACCGTCCGCCGCCCCACGACTGTCCCCACGATCGACCTCCCCCGTCGCCGCCGCCAGGCGTGCCCGGCGGCCTCATTTCGCGGCCAAGCGGCCAGTTTCGTCAATACGGCAGAGGCTGGCCGCTCTGTGCGCGCCCTCAGCCGAAGAAGACGAAGCCGAGATTGATCGTGTCGATGCGGCGGCGCGAGCGGATGAAGACGCCGATGCCTTCGCGCGAGCCGCCGTCATTGGTGTTGCCCTCGATCGTGACCAGCCGCCCGTCGACGACATCGGCGACGAAGCCGGTATGGCCGTGTCCGCCGCCGGTCTCGATGTAGAAGACCATGCCGGGCGTCACCCTGGCCGGATCACGCCGTGCCTCGGCCGCCGTCACGATCCGGGCTCCCGCGACATGCGGCGCCTTCCGCCAGGAGGCGATGACGCTGGCGGTCCTCGGGGCGGTATTGGCAATGCCGAGCTGGTTTGCCGCCTGCGTGAAGCACCAGTAGACGAAGGCCATGCACCAGGGCTGGCCCAGCAGGCCCGGGCCGACATTCGAGACATAGACGTCGACCTGCGGCCCCCGGTTCGATCCGGGCGGCTGCTCGCGCACGCCGACTTGGCCGCGGGCGACCGCAAGCGCCGCCGCGGCCAGCCCGGCCGCCGGGGCTGATGGCTCGTCGGCGCCGATCGCGTGCGAGCCGAACAGCGCCGCCCAGGTCCGCGGTCCGACGATGCCGTCGACCTCCAGCGGTTCGCCCTCGGCGTCCTCGGAACGCGTCTGCAACAGGCGCACGCCCCCTTCGGTCTTGTCGCCGAAGTCGCCGTCGGGCGAACCTACGACGGTGATGCCGAGCGCCAGCAGGCGGCGCTGCACGCGCTCGACTTCGGCGCCCGACGAGCCGTGCCTCAGCGCCTTGCCCGGATAAAGCGGGGGCGCTGCCGCGCGCCGCCCCTCGCGCCGGATTCCGGTCATTCCCACAAGGCTGTCGCCTTCGCCCCGAAGCACGTCGCTCGGGGAAATCGATTTCGCCATCTCATGCTCCAGAGGGTCATGCCGGCGGCGATCGTCCGCGATCGCGTCTGCCAGCTCGCTGAACACGAGTGTATCAAAGCAACCCATGGTTGCGTAGGTTGATATCTGTGGGACAGCGCGCGTCGCTCAAGCCTGGTGCTCGCCGGGTAGAGAGACGACGCAGCAGAAATCTCCCGGCGCTTGTCGATGCGCGGAGGAGGGGATCAGGCGTCGGAGGTCATTCCGGAAAAGAAAAACGCCCGCCGGGGAGGAGGTCGGCGGGCGTTCTCTAGGGTGGCGACGGGGCGAGGGAGGAGGTTCGCCGGTCGCCGTATCGCTGGAACGAGGGAGGAGGTTCGTTCCTGCGAAGCTCGGTAACTGTGATGAGGAATGTAGCGGCCTCGCCTGGCGCTGAGCAGAGCCGATTTTCGCATGGCAGCTTTGCGTATGACGCAATGCAGCAAGCGTCGCAGCAGCGATGATGCGGCGCATCATCAGCTAGAATCCGAGCGCGATGCCGTCCTTGCGATGATCGCTGGCGCCGAAGAGCGCGCCGGTCTCATGGTCGAGCGCGATTGCCTGGCAGCCGCCGATCGGATCGCCGGAGCGGACGACCTCGTGTCCCATTGCAGCGAGCGTGTCGGCCGTCGCCTCGTCGATCGTGTTCTCGAGCGTCAGCGTGCCGTCGAAGGAGAAGCTGCGCGGCGCATCGGATGCCGCCTGCAGCGCCTTGTCGCGGTCGACGACCTCGGAGACGAAATGCGCATGACCCGCCGCCTGATACTGGCCGCCCATGACGCCGAACGACATCAGGAGCCGGTCATCCTTCGTCAGCATGGCCGGGATGATGGTGTGCATCGGCCGCTTGCGCGGGCCGATGGCGTTCGGATGATCCTCGTCGATGCGGAAGCTGGCGCCGCGGTTCTGCAGCACGACGCCGGATTCCGGCGCGTAATGGCCGCTGCCGAAGGCCCAGAAGATCGAGTTGATCAGCGAGATGGCGTTGCGGTCGCGGTCGACCACCGTGAGATAGACGGTGTCCTTGTGCGCGGTCTCGTCGCGCGGCGCGGCGAGGGGGCCGGCGCGGTCGAGACGGATCGAGGCCCTGAGCGGCGCAATGCTCGCCTCCGAGAGCAGCGCCTCGACATCGAGCGGCGCCACCTCCGGATCGCCGACGAGAGTGTCGCGCAGGCCATAGGCGATCCGCGCCGCCTCGGCATGGAGATGGATGCGCGTCGCCGCGTCGATCGCGCTCTCCGAGAGATCGAAGCCCTCGAGGATGCGCAGCATGATCAGCGCCGTGACGCCCTGGCCGTTGGGCGGGCATTCATGCAGCCGGTAGCCGCGATAGGCTGCGCTGATCGGCGTCACATAGGTCGAGCTGTGGGCGGCGAAATCGTCGCGGTCGAGCAGCCCGCCGCGGTCGCCGAGGAGGCTCGTGATCTCGGCCGCCGCCGCGCCCTCGTAGAAGCCGGCCCGCCCCGCCGCGCCGATCTGGCGGAGCGTCGCGCCGAGCGCGGGATGAGCCATCTTCTCGCCGGCCCGTGGCGCGCGGCCGTCGATCAGGAAGGCCTTCATCGCGCCGGCATCATGCGACAGCCGCTCGGCATTGGCGGCCCAGTCATGCGCGACGCGCGGCGTGACGCGATATCCCTCTTCGGCGGCGCGGCTCGCGGGCGCCAGCACTTTCGCGAGCGGCAGGCTGCCATAATCCTCCGAAAGGCGGCACCAGGCATCGACCGCGCCGGGAACCGTCACGGCATGCACCGAGCGGTCATGGATGACATCGATGCCCTGGTCGCGGAACCAGGCGATTTCGGCGGCGCGCGCGGTGCGGCCGGAGCCGTTGAGCGCGATCGGCATGCCGCCTTTCGGGGCATAGAGGGCGAAGCAGTCGCCGCCGATGCCGGTCATCAGGGGATCGACCACGCATTGCATGGCGACGGCTGCGATCGCGCCATCGACTGCATTGCCGCCGGCGCGCAGGATCTCGACCGCCGCCAGCGTCGCCGCCGGATGCGAGGTCGCAGCCATGCCCGCGTCGCCGATCGCCGTGGATGCGCCGGTGCGCACGAAGTCGCGGTCGGTCCTCATGGTCGTCTCCTTATGCGTAATGGTCCGGCGCGAGGCGCGCCCGCTGCACGAAGAGCGGATCATGCAGCGGGATGAGCTCGCCGCCCGTCTCGCGGGCGATGGCGTTCAGCCGGCGGATCGAGGCGAGCGCGGCCGGATCATCCATGGCGCCGCCGATGAGTTCACGCTCGAAATTCTCGAGAAGGTCTGCGACATCGCCGGTCAGGATCTTCACGCCGTCGCGTTCGAGACGGATGACGGCCGACTGGTGTCCGGGCTGGTGGCCGCGGGTCAACACGAGGTCGAGCCCCGGCATCAGCGCCATGTCGCCATCGACGATGTTCCAGGTGATCGAGGGATCCGAATAGTCGGCGAAGTTCACCCGGCCGCGATCGGCCATCGCGGCCTCGTATTCCTGTCTCTGGATGGTGATGCGCGCATTGCGGAAATCGCGGAGGTGGCCGGTATGGTCGCCATGCGCATGGCTGAGCACGATCTCGGTGATATCCCCGGGCGCGACGCCGAGCTTCGCCAGCTGCGGCAGGAGCTCGTGCTCGGGCAGCACCACCGGCGGCAAGGGGAAGGTCGCGTTCACATAGCGGGCGCGGGCGGCGACGGGATCGTCTAGGCCCTCGCTCGAAAGGCCGGTGTCGTAGAGGACGAAGCCGCGCGCCGTCTCCATCAGGTAGCAGCAGATCGGCACCGCCAGCACGATATGCGGCTGCTCGCCGCGGATGCAGCCGGACTTGCGGATGATCTCGTAGCCGACGAGCAGGATGAAGAGCTTGCGGATCTCGGTCGGGGCGGCGTCGGCCATGCTCCTCTCCTCAGTCCGGCATGCGCTCGGCGGCGCCGAGCGCGGCGAGGCCGGCTCTCGCGATCGCGACATCCTCGTCGTCCGGTGCCGAGCCGATGCCGATGCCGCCGACGCAGACGCCGTCGATGACGATCGGCAGGCCGCCGGCCATGTTGGTGAGCTTGCCGTTCGAGGCGAGCGCGAGGCTCGTCGCGAGCTCGGCGTCGATCTCGGTCGTCGGCCGGCGATGCGAGGCGGCGCTCATCGCCTTGTGGGTGGCGGTCGCGACCGAAAGGAACTTCGCCTCGTCCATGCGCACGGCGGCGAGCAGGTTGCCGCCCTCGTCCACGATGATGACATTCACATGCCAGCCGATCTCCTCAGCCTTGGCGACGGCAGCGGTCAGCGCCTTCAGCGCGGCGGCATGGGTGAGCTTGAGGCTCGGGCGGGTCACGGCATCGGTCATTCAGGTCCTCGGATGGTCTTGTCTGGCGCGGGCCGGGGTGATGCCCGGTCCGCGCCGATCATGGCGAAGCGAAGGATCACTTCAAAGGAATTCGGGATCGAAGACGTCCTTGTAGGGGACATCCTCCTTGAGCACGCCGGAAATGGTGATGATGCTCTTGGTCTTGTCCCAGGCCTCTTCCGGCATGGCGCCGTCCTGCTGCCACATGTCGTTGGCGCGGGCGCGGGTCAGGATCGCGTCGAGATCGTCCTTCGGCAGCGTCGGGAATTCCTCGGCGGCGATGGCGCGCATCTCGGCATCATTGTTGAAGACGAGGTCGAGCGACTTCTTGGTCGCCGCGACGACGGCCTTGGCCAGCTCCGGATCGGACTGGATCAGCGACTGCGGCAGGTTGACCGTCGTCCAGGCGAAGAGGCCGAGTTCCTTCGGCATCGAGGCGAAGGGTTCCTGCCAGATGCCGGCCTTGACGCCCTGCGCGATGAAGGGCTCGAAGACGACCGCCATGTCGGCCTCGCCATTCTTCATCGCCGCGACGCGGCCGGCGTCGTTGGCGATCTCGAGCATGACGAAGTCCTTGCGCGGATCGAGACCGTCGCGCTTGGCGAGATAGAGCAGGATCGAGTTGTCGGTCGAGCCGCGCGTGCCGACGGCGATCTTCTTGCCCTTGATGTTGTCGGCGAAGCTCTTCGACGGATCGACCTCGACGCCGGTGCGGGCGCTGACGAAGGAGTTGGCGCGGTTCGACAGCGCGATGATGGCACGGACCGGCTTGCCGCCCTTCACATTGGCGAAGGCGATATGCTCGGGGCCGCCGATATAGGCATTGGCATTGCCCGACTGCACGGCCGACATCGCCTTGCCGCCGCCTTCGGTCGTGACGACCTGCACGTCGAGGCCGACATCTTTGAAGTAGCCCTTGCGGATGCCGACATAGAAGGGCAGCGAATCCGCCGAATGGCCGGGCTCGGTGACGATGAATGTCTTCGACTGGGCAAGCGCCGGCCGGGCGAGGCCGGTGAGGCCGATGGCGCCGAGGCCGGCGGCACCGGCGAGGATCTGACGACGGTTGAACTTCACCATGGCATTCTGTTCCCTGTTTTTGATCTGGAAGGTATCCGCGTGAAGAATGAAAGATCAGCTCAGATGGTCTTGATGTTCTGCCCCCGTGTGAATTTGCGTTCGAGCCAATTGACGGCGCCGTAGAGTACGATCGCCAAGAGTCCGAGAATGATGATGCCGACCCAGATCATCGCCATGTCGTAGGTCGAGCCGGCATACATGATGATCTTGCCGAGGCCGTACTGGGACGAGATGAATTCACCGGCGATGGCGCCGGCGAGGGCGAGGCCGATATTGATGTTGAGCGAGGACGTGATCCACGGCATGGCCGAGGGCACGACGATCTTGAAGAAGACGTCGCGGCGCCGGCCGCCCAGCGAGAGCGTCAGCTTGACGAGGTCGTCGTCGACGGCGCGCACTCCGGCATAGGCGGCGATGGCGGTGATCACCGCCGTGAAGGCGACGGCGAGCGCGATCTTGGAGCCGATGCCGATGCCGAAGATGAGGATCAGCAGCGGGCCGAGCGCGATCTTCGGGACGGCGTTGAAGACGACGATATAGGGCTGGACCACCGCCGCGGCGTTGATCGACCACCAGAGGCTGAGCCCGATCACGGCACCGAGCGTCGAGCCGAGCAGGAAGCCGATGATCGTCGCCTCGAAGGTGAACCAGGTGTCGGTGAACAGTGTCCCTTCCTCGAGCGTGATCATGAAGGCGCCGTAGATGCGCGAGGGCGAGGACCAGAAGAACGGGTCGATCAGCCCGATCCGCGTCGCAAGCTCCCAGCCGCCGATCACCGCCACCGCGATGACGATCTGCAGCAGCCAGACGGTGCCGCGCCGCCAGGGCGTCTCGCGGGTGATGACCACGCCGGCGCGGCGCGGGCGGCGGCGGAGCCCGGCGGCGGGCGATGCGGCGCTCGTCTTGGCGCTGTCCCTGGTGTTGTCGGCAGCGATGATCGCGTCGTTCGACATGTCGATGAGCCTTTCGGTCATGCGGCCTCGCTTTCCGCCGGTTCGCCGCCCGAGAAGAGCAGGTCGAGGCAGCGTTCCTTGGCGTGGATGAACTCCGGCGCCGTCACGACGTCGCGGCCCCGCGGCCGGGGCAGCGTCACGTGGAAGCGGTCGGCGATCCGGCCGGGCCTCGGCGAGAGCACGCAGATCTCGTCGGAGAGGAAGATCGCCTCGTCGACGTCATGGGTGACGAAGAGAACTGTGCGGCCGAAATCGCGCCACAGCGTCAGCAGCCATTGCTGCATGCGGAAGCGGGTCTGGGCATCGAGCGCCGCGAAGGGTTCGTCGAGCAGGATGACATCGTTGTTGCAGAGGAGGGTGCGCAGCAGCGCCGCGCGCTGGCGCATGCCGCCCGAGAGCGCCGCCGGATAGTGCTTCTTGAAGCGGCCGAGACCGTAGCGCTCCATCAGCGGCTCGGCGACCGCCCGCGCCTCGCGCCGGTCGACGCCCTGGATCTCGAGCCCGAACACGACATTGTCGAGGATCGTCCGCCAGGGCAGCAGCAGGTCCTTCTGCAGCATGTAGGAGACGAGGCCGGCTCTTCCGGTGATGTCCTCGCCGTCGAGGACGACGCGGCCGGCTGTCGGCTGCAACAAACCCGCCATTATGTTGAATAATGTAGATTTTCCGCAGCCAGACTGGCCGATCAGGCTGACGAAGCTGCCGGGCGCGACATCGATCGAGATGTTCTCGATCGCCTTGACGGGCGGCGCGCCGCCGGCGGTCCTGAATTCATGCGAGAGGCCGTCGAGCCGCAGTTTGGGCCGTCCTTCGGCAATGGATGATGCTGTCACGCCTGTCCCTCCTCTTTCGATGCGGGGGCTCGTGGAAAGCATGCGCACTGGCGCGGGACGGACCTGCCCGGCACGGCGCGCATCTGTGGCAATGGGATGATGGCTTGAGACATCACGGCACCCACGGATCCCCTCCGGGTCGGGCTAAGCCCTTCCCAGTGTTGTGAGATCTCCCGGGTTTTTATCCCGCCGTGCATCGGTGCGGATTTCTCCCGCCCCGACTGCAGCTCTCGGTCCTGCGCGGCCTTCCATGAGGCCGCCGGATCCCTAGCCACCAAGCTCGCCAAGAGATACGCAAGCGCCGTGCCAGTCGCAGAGCGACTGAACTGCCAGAGTTCGCATACTGGCGGTACACAGAATCCGCCTGCCCGCTGACCGCAAAGGATTCCGTATGGTCAGGCGCTGACGGATGTGCGGAGCGGCGGGCGTTGCCCGTATGGGGCGAGCATGGAGAGCCGAAAAGCCTGCCGAGGCACCATCTTGCACGCTGTCAACGCAGTCGTCGGCACGAGGTCGGCTGCGATCACGCCCCTGCATGCGGATTGGGCACCTGGCCGGCGGACAACAAAAAAGCCGCGCCGCGAACCGCACGATGCGGCCGCGGCGCGGCTCGAAAAATGCGCCGGGAAGGATCAGCGGAAGGCGGCGATCTTCTCCATCAGGCTCTCGACCTTGTCGCGCTGCACCTTGCCGCCATGCATGCGGCCATTGTCCTTGAACCAGGAGCCGACCACCGCGCCATCGGCGACGCGCATCACCTCGGCGACATTGTCCGGGGTCAGGCCGCTGCCGACGATCACCGGCAGCGAGGAGCCCGCCTTGATCTGCTCGATCTCGCCGACCGGCGTCGCATCGCCGGTGCGGTTGCCGGTCGCGATCAGGATCTCGGCGCCGAAGAATTCGGCGTCGCGCGCCTGCTCGGCGACGGGCCGGTCGCCGACGATGGCGTGGCTGCCATGCTTCACATGAACATCGGCGAGGACGGCGATGTCATCGGCGTCCAGAAGCTGCCGGTAACGCAGCGCCTCGGCGGCCGCGCCCTCGACGAAGCCCTCGTTGGCCACATAGGCATTGGCCCACTGGTTGACGCGGATGAACTCCGCCCCCGAGGCGCGGGCACAGGCGAGCGAGGCCTTGGCGGCATTGGCGACGATGTTGAAGCCGAGCGGCAGCTTCGATTCGCGGCGAATGCGCTCGCCGATCACCGACATGGTGCCGACCGTCTCGTAGCCGATCAGGTCCGGCTTCAGGAACGGGATGTCGCCGGCATTCTCGAGCAGCAGCGCATCGACGCCGCCTGCCTCGAGCAGCAGCGCCTCCTCGACGGCAGCGTCGTAGACGTCGGAGAGCGAGCGGCCGCGGAAGCCTGGCGAGCCGGGCAGCGGCAGCACATGCACCATGGCGATGATGGGCTTCCGGACGCCGAAGAGCTGGTCGAGCCGGCTGGCGGGCGAGGGCGCCGGCTTCGAATGGTGGGCTTGGGTCTGCATGGGGGTCTCCTCGGTCATTCCGTCCGCTCGATGCCCCAGACGCGCGCGGCATTGCGCCAGAAGACCTTTTCGAGGTCCTGGTCGGACAGGCCGATCACCTTCAGCTTCATCTGTTCGACGGCGGGGGACTGGTAGGGAACGTCGGTGCCGTAGAGCAGGCGGTCGGCCGAAACGTTCTTGATGAAGGTCATGATGTCGAAGGGATAGGCCTGCGACATGTCGACGACGATGTTGGGATATTCCTGGCAGGCGAGGATCGCCTCCCACAGGAATGTGTGCATGCCGATATGGGCGAGCTGGAAGGTCACCTTCGGATAGGCCTTGGCGGCCTGCGCCTGCAGATAGGGCAAGTCGCGCGGCGCATCGCCGGAATGCATCAGGACCGTGAGCCCGTATTCCTCGCATTTGTCGAGCAGCGGTCCCATGATCCGCATGTCGTTCGGTCGGTAGAAATCGTAGCCGGCGACAAGCTTGACGCCGCGGCAGTTCCACTCGCCGACATAGCGATCGATCAGCGCTTGCGTGTGCTCCTTGCCGAAGGTCGGATCGATGCGGGCGACGCCGATGATGCGATCCGGGTAGCGGCGGGCCGCGATTCCGATCTCGGCATTCGCCTTGTCGTAGTCGGCATCCCAGGGCGGGCTCATGCGCCGGTCATGCGGAAAAAGCACGCCATGCGAGGCATCCTGCTCGTCGAGCAGGCGGATGACGCTGTCCGGTTCGCCGTGAACCAGATAGGGCACGCAGGTGCTGGCCGCGACATTGCGGTCGGTGCCGTAATGCATATGCGCGTCGATGACTCTCACGACGGGAGTTCCTTTCCGAAGGCGGCGCGGTAGCGGTCCGCGGCGGCGGTGAAGCTCGGGAGGTTGGTCTGGCAGCC
>Ga0209933_1000481_pt1 | contig 71146 bp, 67 predicted proteins | sample ThiBiot_300_biof_FD_183944 | JGI IMG/M metagenome (GOLD analysis project Ga0209933, IMG submission 183944) | Wastewater bioreactor microbial communities from Cape Town, South Africa - Thiocy_cont_300_biof (SPAdes) | ecosystem: Engineered > Bioremediation > Thiocyanate > Unclassified | place...
GGAAGACGTCAACACCATCATCGAAGTGCCGATCGGTGGTGAGCCCATCAAGTACGAGATGGACAAGCAGGCGGGCACCCTGATCGTCGACCGTTTTCTCTACACGCCGATGCGCTACCCGGGAAATTACGGCTTCGTGCCTCATACGCTGTCGGACGATGGCGATCCGATCGACGTGCTGGTGGCCAACACCCGGCCGATCATTGCCGGCGCTGTGATCAATGTGCGACCGATTGGTGTGCTGCGCATGGAGGATGATGGTGGCGGTGACGAGAAGATCATCGCCGTGCCGTCGCCGAAGCTCACGCAGCGCTACGTCCACGTGAAGACCTACACCGACCTGCCCGAGATCACCCGTCAGCAGATCGAGCACTTCTTCATCCACTACAAGGATCTCGAGCCCGGCAAGTGGGTCAAGCTGCTGGGCTGGGGCGACGTCGACGAGGCGCGCCGCCTGATCACCGAGGCGATCGAGCGGGCGAAGAAGACCAAGGCCAAGTAAGGTCCGGTAAGGTTCGTCCAGCCTTTCAGGTCTTGGGGATGACGTTGAGCTGCCGCCGCGCTTCGTCGAGCGGCAGATCGGCATAGGCCCAATAGTCCCATTTGTCCGACAGATCCTGATTCACATGGCCGCCGCGCTCGAGGGCGGCGAACAGACGCTCGGCCATGCCCGGTTTGCCCAGCACGCCGGTGGTCACGAAATCCTCGTTGCTCGGACGCATGTTCACGCCAGTGCTGAAGATCAGCACGGCGAACAGCACGACGTAGAAGGGCCGCGTGCGCTTGAAGCCAGCGGTGAAGGCTGCGACCTGCACTTCGCCCTCGGGATCGGTTCCATAGCCGCCCAGCACGTGGCAGAGATCGTGGTACAGCCCGGCTTCGGGGAAGCCCTTGCGCTCGCCGGGCAGGCTGAAGCCATTTGCACGATAGAACGCGATCAGGCTGTGGCCGAGCGTATCCTCCGGTAGCTTTTCCCAGGCGCGGTAGCGGGCGGCGAGTGCCGGATCCTCCATCAGCCCGCGCATGGTGAGAACGCTCTTCGCCAGACCGAGCGGGCCCTTCTGGTCAAGCTGGTCTTTCATGATGTCGGCGATCTGGCTGCGGCGCAGGAAGTCGAGCTTGAAGACCAGCATGTGATGCTCGGCCAGCCGGCGCAGGTCTATGAGGGCCGGCGTGTCGACACCGAGTGCATGGGCGAAGGCTTCCACGGTCGCGACCGTCTCGCGCGCCGGCACGCCGTCGGCGAGGGCCACGACCAGCATGCCGTTGACGAACTGCTGGCGAAGCTCGGTGTTCGGGAACCCGGCCGCCAGCTCGGCCGGCGTAATCGAGGGCAGCGAATCGATGTCGGCATCGATCTGCAGGATCACCTTTTGCGCCGCCACCATCACCGCCCGTTGGGCCGGGCCGATGGGGCCGGCAGCAGAAGCCATCGTCTTCATGGCACGTAGGCCGACAAGGGCCGCGGCAGGATCGGGATGCAACAGGCGCATGGGATCTCCTCGATGCTACCGACGCGCTATATGGGGTACGTCTCTCAACCTCAACTCGCTTTTTATGCGCACATTCCGTGCATGCATGTTATATACAACCACAAGAACTGGTGGGCGGAGCGACTTAAACCTCATGATTTTGCGAACCATGGTCGCATCGCTGATTGCGGTGGGCGCGGCGCTGCCGGCGGTGGCCCAGACGCAACCCGTCGCCATTCCGCCCCGGGATTTTGGCCCGGTCTGGACGGGCTTCTATGTCGGCGCCGCCTTCGGTGCCGGCGGCATGGTGAACAAGGTCGATACCGGCGGCGCGGGCGTCGCCACCAACTTCAGTTCGGGCGGCGGCGGCGTGCTGGGCTCGATCTACGGCGGCGTCGACTACCAGATCCTGCCGCGGGCCGTGATCGGCGTGCTGGCCGAGATGACGCTCTCGAGCATCTCGGCGACCAGTTCGGCGACCGTGCCGGGCGCCAATGCCAGCGTCACGTCGCAACCCAACTTCGGATGGGCCGTGCTGGCCCGCGCGGGGTTCCTCGCCAACTCCTCGACCCTGTTCTACTTCACCGGCGGCTACACCGGTCAGAACGTCCAGAGCTGGGGCACCGCCACCGCTGGCGGCACGTCGGCGAGCTTCTCGCGGATCGACACGTTCAACGGCTGGACGTTCGGCCCGGGCTTCGAGGCCATGCTGGGCGGCAACTGGGCAACCAAGCTGGAATATCGATACAGCCAGTACGGCGCGCAGATGATGGGCGGCAGCGGCATCAGCATGTCGCCCTCGACCCATACGGTGCGGGCCGGCCTGACCTACAAGTTCGGCGGTCTCGGGGCGGCGCCGTCGGACAGCCGGCCGGTCTTCAACGAGCCCGCTTTCAACTGGACAGGCATCTATGCCGGCGTCGCGGCAGGCGCGGGCCTCTCGTCCGGTCCGGTGACGGCCGCGGCAGGCGGGGCCTCGGCCAGCTTCGACATGGGCGGGCAGGGCCTGCTGGCCGGCGTCTTCGTCGGCGCCGACTATCAGTTTGCCCGCCAGGCGCTGGTCGGTGTCATGGCCGACTTCACCTGGAGCGGCCTGCAGGGGTCGACGACCATCGCGACGCCACTAGGTTCGGCCTATGCATCGGTGTCGCCCAATCGCTCGTGGAGCGTGATGGGGCGCGTCGGCTGGCTGCCGATCTCGTCGACCCTGATCTATGGCGCGGTCGGTTACACCGGCATGAACGTCAAGGCGACCGGAACCGCGATGCTCGGAGGCGGCGGTACGTTGTTCGGCGAACGCGACACGACCTTGAGCGGCTGGACTGTCGGGCCCGGCGTCGAAACGGTGATCACCGGCGGATGGACGACCAGGCTGGAGTACCGCTACAGCCAGTACGGCCAGCAACAGGTCGCCGCGGGCATCACCGCACAACCGTCCACGCACACGGTGCGGCTCGGCATCGCCTACAAACTGGGCCTGGGCTCGAGCGACCGGTCGGTCGCCAGGGCCGCCGACTAGGATGAATTACCACCCCATCGCGTGACGGACTTAGCCGAGCACGGCGATCTCCACCGGCGGCCGCAGCGCGAGGCAGACCGACAGCGCCTGATGCAGGTCGCTGTCGAGGAATTGGCGGAAGAGGGCGGGATCGGCTGATGCCTCGAGCGTCGGCAGCACGGTCTGGGTCACGGCGTAGTCGAAACGCGGCGCCCATTTGCGCGCGCCGAGGCGGGCAGTGGTCGAGCAGTTGTCGACCATGTAGGCGACGTCGCGATAATCCATGTAGGGGTTGAGCGAGTCGACCGCCTCGATGATCGATTCGTTCACGATCTCCGAATAGGGATGGCCCTTCTCGCGCAGCAGGTCGGCCTGCGCCATCATGGTGGCGACATAGACGCCAGCCGTAACGGGATTGATCGCCGCTTCACGATTGGTCTTGGGATGGCGGGCGACCTGCCACATTTCGGTGCCAGCGATCTCGTGCATGGGGAAGCGATCCAGCCGCCGCGCCGCACCGATGACGCTGCGCACCTCGTTGCCGCTTTCCACTTCGTCGTAGATCTCGTGCAACAGGTCGGCGGCGGGACGGTAGCTTGCGACATAGGCCTTCTCGAAAAGCTTGCGGCCCTGCGGGTCGAGCGATTCGTAGACCGCCAGGATGCCGCCTTGCGAGATCTTCTTGCTGATGGCGGCAGTGACGCTGCGGGCCGATTCCAGGAACGCATCGTCGGCCGCCAGACCCTGCGTGCGGAACCAGCGATAGAGACTTTCGGCGATACCGTGCACGGCGCCCAGCAGAATGCCGCGTTCGCCCATGATGTCGGACTTGTACTCCTGCACGAGCGTCGTCTCGAATGTGCAGGGCGAGCCGATGGCGATCGCCCAGGCCAGCGCCTGGTCGGTGGCGCGCCCATCGACGTCCTGATGCACGGCGAAGCTGCAGTTGATGCCGGCGCCGTTGACGTCGCGACCCTGCTCGTAGAGGCGGCGCACCGAGCGGCCCATGCCTTTGGGGCAGACACCGATCACGTTGATGTTCGTTGGGAATGATTTTCCACTGCTGTCGAGGTGGGCGATCAGGAAGCCGTGCGACAGGCCGAGCGTCGCACCGGGCCGCAGCGCGGCGACGATCCGGTCGTAGTTCTCCACCTGCGCGGCATCGGAGATCAGCAGCAGGACCATGTCGGAGCGGGCGATCACCTCGTACATCTCGCCGAGCGTGCCGTTCGCCGCGGTGAAGCCCGCGGCTTCGGCCTCCGACCACGAGCGCGAGCCGGCCCGGAGCCCCACCGCCACCTTGATGCCGCTGCCCTCCAGCGACTCGCGCAGATTCTGTGCCTGCGCCGGCGCCTGCGAGGACCAGCCGATGACCCCGATCTGCCGGATGCCCTGCAGGGCGTCCGGCAGGCGCGCAAAGAGATGGCGCCCACCCCGAACGATCCATTCCTCGGTATCGCCCAGTTCGATCCGTTCCTTCGCGAATATCGTCGACGTGAAAGACATCGATTTCCCCAATCCGGTTGATGCAAGTAAGAAGGGTCCATATAATGGACCTACGTGTTTCTTTCTGTTCCTATAAATTCGAATAAGCACTATGAGTCAAAGAAAAGAATCTAAAGGGAAGGGCCATATAGTGGACCATAAAAGGGCAGAGGGAGCCGATCCGGCGCGCAGACCTGCCGGGGCGCCGCAGGCCCAAGGGGGCGGCACCCAGAGCATCGAGCGGGCGCTGGCGCTCCTGCTTCAGGTCGGGCGGACCGACGGGGAAGGCGCTCGGCTCACCGATCTCGTGGCAGCTTCCGGGCTCGCCAAGCCGACAGCCCGGCGGGCGCTGGGCGCTCTGGTGCGGACCGGTCTACTCGAGCAGGACGAGACGAGCCGGCGTTATCATCTCGGCCCCGAAAGCTATGTGCTGGGCACCCTGGCGGCGCGGCGTTTCGGGATTCAGGCGCAGGCGATCGATGGCCTCGTGCGGCTCGCGCAGGCGAGCGGCGACACGGCGTTCCTGTCGGTACGGCGCGATGTCCATGTCGTCTGCCTGCATCGCGAGGAGGGGCCGTTTCCCATCCGCAGCCACGTGCTTCAGGCCGGCGACCGCCATCCGCTGGGCATCGGTGCCGGCAGCCTGGCGGTGCTGGCCGCCTTGCCTGACGACGAGATCGGCCAGGCGATCGCGGCCAATGCGGCGATCATCGCAAAACGATATCCGGCCTACTCGCCAGCGAGCCTGCGCGAGGCCGTGGCGCGCACACGCAAGGATGGCTATGCGCTCAATCCCGGCCTGCTGATGGCGGGCTCATGGGGCATCGGGGTGGTGGTACGCGATCCGCGCGGCCGGCCCGTCTACTCGATGTCGCTGGCGGCGATCGAAAGCCGCCTCGATGCCGCCCGTCGCGACGAACTCGTGCCCCTGCTGAAGGCCGAAGCGGCGAAGCTCGAGCGCTTGCTGCGGGGGACGTCTTAGACGGGACGCGACGGCACGCCCTACCAGCGTGTCTTGCGGAGCAGGACTTTGCCGCCGTCGGAGGCGCCGGATATTCCAGCGGTCCGGGTCAGGTCCCGCAATGTCCCCCAATGTGTCAGGGTCGGCGCCTGGTAAGCCTTTCTGCTCTCGGACGATGTTTCGTGGACGGCGTTGCTATCCTGACGCGTATTCTTGATTTCCCGCGAATCACTCACCCCAACCTCCAATCCCTGACAACGCATACTGCCGCTCCAGCGCGACGGGCCGTCTCGCTGCCTCATCGAAGCTTGCGGCGCTTCCAAGGTCACACCCACCCGACATCGATTGTGCACGAATGAAGAGAGGACGTGAACCACCGAACTCGTCGTACCGACGGCGGAGGGCGTTCGCCTGGAGAAAGGGCTAGTGCAATAAGTTGGTCCGCCTGCTGCGGTCGGGTCTCTGGGCTGGAACGGGCCCTTAGGCTAGTTTGGAGACTGTCCGCGGGCGCGGCTGTTGGAGTGTCGTTCGAATGAGACAAGTTGGTTTGCTGTTGCTGACGGCGGCGCTTGCGGGTCCCGCCTACGGTCAAACCAAGCCGACCCCGTCCAAGCCGCCCCAATCCAAGGCTGTCGACACGCCCAGCACGCTGGCCTGCGGCGTCCTGAAGGCCGAATCCTCGCGCACCGCATCGACCGTCCAGTGGACGATCTCCGGACCTTCGGGGAAGACCACAGAAACCGGGACCCTGAAAAGCGGGCCGCGCTTCGAATGTATCGAGGGGGCCGTCCTGGTCGTGGAATTTACCTCGACAGCCGGGCACTCGTTCTTCGACGCCTACTTCGCCGACGGCACGAATATCGGCTATGGCCGCCAGCAGATCGATCGCCGCGGCAACCGCTATATCCTGCCCGTGCAAGCCAAGGCCCGAATCGCCGAGCCGTTTCGCGCGGCGTTCGACTATCACTGCCGCCTCAACATGCCGGCCGATCCCATTCCGCCGGCAGCCCGGGCGGACTGCGTTTCCTGACATCCGAGAGGGGACGTTCCTGTTACGGCCCCATTCCTGATACAGCCGTTGCTTTGTAGCCGTTGAAGGTGGGTCGGCGCCCCGCTAGCGTTCCCGACGGAAGTTCGGACGGAGCAGGGAGCAATCTCATGATGACGGCTTCCGAAGAACGGGTAGGCACCCCCCGGTTCGCCGGATCTGTTGTGGCTTACACGCTAGTGCTGGTCGTGCTCGGCTTGGCCGGCATCCTCTTCTGGACGGGAACACGCGGCAGCTCGGCGGGAACGCCGGCCAGCGCCGGCAAGCTGCCTGCGGTTTCGTCGGCCCCCCAGAACAAGTCGACAGCCGATGGCCGAGGATTGAGCCTGCCGCCCCGCCCCGTACAGTCTCCGCCCGTACAGCCTGCCCCGGTGCCCCTTGCGCCCGTGCAGCTCGCGGTCGAGCCGCGCGCCTCGTCACTGGCCAAAACGGAGCCGGCGATCGAGCCGGTTGCCCCCCTGCTGCTCGACTCCGAGACGAGCACGAGCACGGCAGAGGCAACGGTGTCGTCACCGAAGAAGCCGGCGCCATCCGCAAGCCCCTGCACGCCCGATCTCGGGGCGTGGCCGGCCGACCGGACGGGCCAGGTCAAGGTCATCCAGATCTTGTTGCGCGACCTCGGCTTCTACGCCGGCACGACCTATGGGACGATGGGGCCGGCCACCCGCGCCGCCATCGGCAAGTTCCAGCTTGCCGCCAACGAAACCGAGACCGGTGAGCCAACCGAGGTGCTGTTCGAGCAGCTCCGGAAGAAGTGCGTGGCGTCGGCGCCGTGAAAGCTCGGCCGTCACGACGCTCCATCGGAGGTTGGTCGAACGCACAGCCGCCGGAAAGCGACGGCCGAGCCGGAGTGGTGGGTCTGAAGTCCGATATGCCCGGAACGCAAGCGTGATGCCTCGATGAGGCGTGAAACGGGCGTGTCGTTCAGGACAACCGTTATTGTCGAGCCCGACGCCTCGATGTGGAATCTGTTCCATCGGCCCACCAGGTTCGAGCAGACCGCAAGGGCCGGCGCCAGGCCGTAAACGGCACCCGTGAGGTGGAGGGGGCTGCCGACGGACCGCCTCTTGGGATCATAACCGCGATCGTCGATCTGGATCTCGTAGCCCAGATCGATCGCGGGTGAGAGGCTGTCTTCGAGCGGAGGACAGCGAATGAAGAGGCCCGAATTGTCCGTGATCGACCTCAGCCGCCAGTCGATGGTCAAGACGAAGTCGCCGAACGTCCTCTCGGCAAACCAAAGGATGCCTGGACCGCCGAAGCTTTCGATGCCTTCCGACGTAGGGCGGAATCCGCCGGCCCCGGCCATCCGCCAGCCGGGCAGCGCCGTATCGCCGATCAGATCCAGAACAGGTTCATCCATCGAAGACGAGAACGTCCGCAACAGAAGGCCGTTGCGCCGGTCGAGAATGGATCTGTCAACTATCCGTGGTCAGTGGGTCGCGGACACCCGTTAGCGCGGCCAATCCTCAGCGCCCGGCAGGCCGCCTGTCACGTCCACGTGCGCGGCGGTGCTCGCGACGTTGAGACGCTTGCCGGAGAAGCGGACGCTCAGCGTCTGCCCATCGTCGGTCTGCAGGCTGAGATCGCGGCGGCCGAAGGCTTCGTTCAACTCATCCGCCTGCATGCGGACCTCTCCCGAAGCGACGACTTCGCCGGGCTTTACGAGATAGGCATCCAGATCGTAGTCGGCCCGGCCGAGCGGACCTGCTGGCCCGACGATCATGCCCGATCCGCGCAGGGCGCCAAGGTACCGCACTACGCCTTGCTCCTCGCAGCAGCGAAGCTCACGAGCTGGTTCCGATCCTCATCCCATAGTGTGAGCCAGGGCGCGCGCAACCCGCCCAGCAAGCTGAGGGGATTGACCGGCCACACTGCCTGCGCCGCTTCGTGCGCAGCGCCAAGTCGATAGTTCGGCACCCGCGGGTTGAGATGATGGATGTGGTGGAAACCGATATTGCCCGTCAGCCAGTGGAGGATGCGTGGGAGATCGAACCAGGACGAACCGCCCATCGAGGCGTGTTCGGCATTCCATTCGCCTCGCCGAGCCCAGCGAGCCGTCTCGAAACGATGCTGCAGCGAGAACAACCAGACTCCTATGATCGAGGCAACCGCCATCACCGGGAGATGGACCATCAGCACGCGTTGCCAGCCCAGCGTCACGGCAAGGACGGAGAACATCGCCAGCAGCGCGGCGTTGGTGAAATACACCGAACGCCGCTCGCGCGCCCAGCGGCGCGGCGTGTCGAACGGCACCCGGTAGACGACCAGGAAGACGAGGGGCGGCAGAAGGATGTTGGCGATCAATGGATGGCGCGGCAGCCGATGCAGGAAGCGTTTCCACGGCGACAGAGCTCGATACTCGCGCACCGTCAGGCAGGCCGAATACAGGTCGGTTCCCTTGCGGCGGTCGAGGTTGCACCAATTGCCGTGGTGCAGGCTGTGTTGGCGTGCCCAATTGGCAAAGGGTGTCATCGTGACGAGGCTGCAGGCCCGGCCGACAATCGCATTGGCACGCACCGAACTGAAGAACGAGCCGTGGCCGCAATCATGTTGCACGATGAAGACGCGCACCAGCAACAACCCGGTCGGAATGGCCAGGGCCAGGGTTAAGAAGGCAGAAATCGGGTAGACGAGATACATCGCCGCACAAGCGGCGATGAACGGCCCGAAAGACGTCAGGAGCTGCAACGCTCCGCGGCCTCTGATCGGTCGCGCGAAGGCCGCAGCGGCCCGTCGCACCTCGACGCCCGAGCGAATAGGCGCTCGGTCGGCATCCATGAGGCTGTCCTTTGGCTGGTAAACTCGACGCAGTGTCGACCGACTGAACATGGCCTGTCCGGCATTGCTTTACAATGGCCCCTTGCGAAGGGCGACGCGAAGGCCCATATCAGACGAGTCGATAGACGGACTGATGATTTGGCCGCGCCGTGCACATTTGGGCGCCCGCCAGCGACTTGATCCTGAAAACCTATGCGAATTCGACGGTCGGCCCTCTGCCCCATGCAGCAAGCGGTCGCGCATGCCTACAACTAAGCAGTGAAAGGGTTCTCCTTATGGCTACGGGAACCGTGAAATGGTTTAACTCCACCAAGGGCTTCGGCTTCATCCAGCCGGACGACGGTGGCAAGGACGCTTTTGTCCATATCAGCGCCGTGGAGCGCGCGGGCCTTGGCCATCTGGTCGAAGGTCAGAAGATCCAGTTCGAACTCGTGTCGGACCGGCGCAGCGGCAAGCTCTCCGCCGACAACCTGAAAAACGTCGACTGATCTTCGGATCGCCGGCTTCTCTTCCTCGCCGACCACGGATGTACTGGCGGCGGGAGCGAAGAATGGAGACCCCGCATCTTCCGGACAGGGAGGGCGGGGTTTTGTCGTTCAAGGTCGTTTGGCAAGCGCCGACCGCAGGCGGAAGGCAGTGAGGTCCTCGATGACACGCGAAAACACGACCAACGTCTCGCACCTGTTCAAGCTTACGGACGAAGAGGCCGTCACTCTGCGCCGCATTGCCTTCGGCGAGTCGGATCTCCGCTCCCTCCGTCCGGCAGATGTGGACCGCCTGAAGAAGCTGCGGCTGATTGCCGAGGGCAGGGGCAACATGGCGCTGACCGTCTCGGGCAAGGAGCATTTCGATTCCTTGCCGCGCGCCGCCTTGGCCGGTTCTCCCCGTCAGCGCAACGAGCATTGACGAACCTCGTCCGCTCAATGGAGGCGCTTGTCTCCGGTCCGCGGCACCGCCAGCTTCACATCGGCGAGTTCGGGTGCCAGATCCCTGATCTCGTCGAAGAACGCCGCGAAGTAGCGCGGTAGCAGCGCTCTTACCTCGTCGCCGACCAGGATATCGCCGTTCTGCGACACCAGGGTGAGCGCCGCCGCCTGATGAAACCATAAGATGGTTTCCTCCAGTGAATCCGGATCGTCGAGGATCACGAGAAGGCCCATATGCAGGGCATCGTGCGCCGTCATTACCCGAGCTATCGTCGCATCATGGGGATCGGCGAGCGACAAGCAGACCGTTACGGTTCGGCTGGGCGCCAGCTTTACCTCATATTCCTGCCATGCGAGCGATGCGGGAGGGCAATTTTTCCTGACCGCTGGAGGTGATGCTGGCGGTGCCATCAGGCGGCCTGAAATTGCCGTTCGTGTCCCAGACGTGCCCGCTTTGCGTTCAAGGGTTCCATGTGAAAACACCATGTGTCGGGGACACGAGGCCAAGGGAAAACGCCGCAGCGTGGCCAGGCAACGATCCAAGCGAGAAGCAATAATCGGAAAACGACGGTGAGAACGAGCCGGGCTCGGAAGTTCTTTACGCTGCTCCTCGCATACGGGGCGGGAACACACGCCTCTCTTGGCCATCGCGCCTAAGGGATAGTGCAATGGTTCTGAAGATGTACGCGTGTCGGCGGAGGCCGTCCAATACTCAATAAAGGCGGCTCGCCTCAATAGCCGCCCGCCATCGACGATCAGTTCGATCGTTCGTCGGAGAACGAGAAGTGAGCCTTGGCGTGCGCGCCATGCAACCGTTCTGAGCGGTGAAAGTTTCATCCCTGCTCGGTCGCGCTCGTGGACGTCGCTCCGGGCCTTCTCACTGAGAAGGGAAAGGGCCCGCTCAAGTAGCCGGGCCCTTTCTTTCTGCACCGGGTGTCATTCGACGTGCCGCGGTCGGTCACCAACGGCACGACGGTGCGTCATTGCGCTTTCATCTTCATGGCGCCGGCTTCCCGAAAGGCCGCTTCCACGCGTTCGGCCTTGTGGGCATGACAGCCGACCGACACTTCGACGGGACCTGCCAATTGAGGGCGGCCGCTCTTCGCGACACCGGGATGACCGCTCTCCGTATCCGCTCCGGCCGCCTTCGTTCCCGCACTATTGGCTCTGCCGGGTGCCGTTACCGAAACGTCTGTCGGTTCGATCCCGTGCTGCTGTACCAGGCGTTCGACCGCGAGATCGGCCTCGCGGCGGGTCGCGAAACTCGCAACGATCGTGCGTTCCATAGCCTCCTCCTGCAATGCCATCGGTGGATGTGCTGAGAACGCAACGGCAGACGTCGAAGGGTGTTCCGAGCCGGCTCAGTTCTACAGATCGACTTTGTCGAGTCCCCAGGTGACGCCGGCGATGTCGGGCAACTCATGCCCGTCGTCCTTCCCGATCTCCGATTTTATGACTGCCTCGAGCTTGGCGTTCATCGTCGTGATCACCTCAGCGTTGGCTGCGCGTGCCAAGGCGAGGTTGTCCGTCTCGCCGGGGTCGTTCGCGAGGTCGTACAGTTCGACATCGTTCCATTTGAACAGTTCGTCGATCGTCGCCGGACTGTTGTGGTCCACCGGCGCAAAGTAGCGGGTGAACCGGTAGCGGCCATCGAAGGCCGAACGAACGTGGCCGCGCTTCCTGAGGTCCGGCTTGAAGCCTTGTTGCCGGGCCTCGAGCTTGGGATCCTTGCCGGCCATGACAGCCTTGGCGGCGAAGTCGAAGACGGCCGAATCGTTGCTGGCAAGGCCGCTGTAGGTGAAGAGCGTGGCAGGCCGCGCAGCGTCGATCGCCTGGTTGCCGGGACCGGCGAGAAGACCCGACAAGTCCTTGCCGGGCAGAGGCCGTCCCGCACTATCGGCAGCGCGGTCCGGCGCCACCCCCGCCATGGAGAGCATGGTGGGGACAAAATCGATGTGGCTGCTGAGCGACTTGCACTGCTGACCGCCGGCGACGTCGGGATGCACGACGTAGAGCGGAAGGTGATTGGTTTGCTGGTAGGCGAACGGGCCTTTGCCGCGCAGCCCGTGGGCGCCGGCCATCTCGCCATGGTCGGACGTATAGATCACGATCGTGTTCTGGTCGAGCTGCAGGGCCTGCAGTTCGGCAAGCAGCGCCTCGACCGACCGGTCAACATTGCGGATGCAATTGATGTAGTAGTCGTTGAAGCGCCGCCAGCGTGCTTCGTCTGGCGGGATGTGGCCCAAGATGTAATCCCAGATGCGATCGAATTCCCCATGCGCGGCGGGGCGCCCCGGCGCATCGAAAGACTGGCGGAGACTGTCGGGAAGCGGAACGTCCCAGGTCGACTTGTAGAGCGCATGCTCGGGCGCGCGAGCCGCTTGCAGGCGCAGCTTTCCGGTGTCCTGTATCTGCTCGCCCGACGCATCGGTGTTGAAATACATGACATCGTGCGGATTGACGAAGCTCACATACATACACCAGGGCTTGCCGTCGTCGCTGAGCGGGCGGCCTTTGGTCCGTAGCCAGTTGATCGCGCTGCCGGCCGTGATGTGGTCGAAGCTGTAGCCGCCCAGGGTATGGCCGATGAGGTCGCCCGGCGAGAAGTTGTCGGCGAACCCGTACCTTTCCATCTCCGGAGTCATGAACTTGTCGATCGAGGTCGTGTCGAACTCGCGGCTGAGGTGCCACTTGCCCTTGTAGGCGGTGTAGTAGCCGGCCTTTCGCAGCATATGGCCGATTGTCGGATTGCTCGTCGGCAAATCCCGCATCCAGGGCACATCGAGGTTCTCGTACATGCCGTTGGTCGCCGTCTGCAGCCCTGTCACGATGACCGAGCGCGACGACGTGCACATCGTGGCCGGGCACTGGTGGTTCGTGAAGGTCACGCCGGTGCGCTCCAGCCGCTCGTGGCCGGGCAGCGACAGGCCCTGCGGCCAACGGCTCTGAAAGCGCTCCTGATCCGTGAACACGAACAGGATGTTGTGCGGGCCGCGCGATTGGGTAACCGCCGGGCTGCTGCTCTGTGCCTGGGCAATGTCGAAAGGCCCTGCCGCCAGCAGGGAAGCCGTGGCGGCGCCCGTGGAGGCCTTGAGGAAGGCTCTCCGTGTGGTTCTCGTCGTCGTGGTGCGATACATGCTCGAGGTCTCGTCGATGAAGCCAGTCGTCCCCCCGGGCGACATGAAATTATATGCGTCGTCTAAAAATGAACGACAAGTATAAAGAAATTGCAGTACAGTCCTTGTGATGAAACCGCCAGGTTCTCGAATGGAGCCGACCAAACCCAGACCTCGCCTGCCCAAGCGCGAGCGCACCCGCCGCCAGATCATCTCCGCGGCGATCGAGGTGATGGCTGAGCGGGGGCTGGCCCAGTTCGCCGTGCAGGAAATCGCCGATCGCGCGGAAGTGACGACGGGCACCTTCTACAACCACTTCCGCGACAAGGCGGACATCGTCGAGGCGGTCGCGATCCGGTTCTCCTCCGAGATGATGGAGGCGGCCGAAGAGCGCCGCCGCACGCTTGCCAGCGGTTCGGAAAGGCTGGTCGATGGCTGCCGGCGATATCTTTCCATCGCCCGCGAGGCTCCGTCGACGGCATTGCTCGTGCTCGAGCTTGCAATCGCCTCACCGAGGATGCTGGAGACGATCGGTGAATTCGTCCTTGCCGACGTCAGGAGAGGGGTGCGCCAGAAGGAGTTCAGGATCTTCGGCGAGCAGGCCGCCGTCGATCTCGTCCACGGCTACATCATGCTGGCGATGCGCCAGATCGCGCTCCGCCCCATGCCGGCCGCCTACGACCGCGTTGTTGTCGCGACCATCCTGCAGGGCCTTGGCCTGTCGTTCGAGCGCGCAACTGCGCTCGCCAGCCTCAAGTAGGGCGTTTCAGCCAGCCAAGGAGCGCCCGGGGGCGCCCCTTGTTCGGCTTCTGCAATCCAAGGCTCAGAGGTCCGCTGCCTTCTTTACGACATCCTTGGTCTTTCCGACGGCCTTCTGCAAATCACCCTTGGCTTCCTGCAGCTTGCCTTCGCCTTTCAGCGCCGGGTCATTTGTCGCCTCGCCAACGCCCTGTTTCGCCTTGCCGATGACTTCGTTCGCGGTGCCCTTGATCTTGTCGGTCGTGCTGCTCATTGCGGTCGCTCCTTGTTGATTGAGCAGACCTAACGCCAGGGGATTGAACGCGTTGCCATCGCCCGCATCCTTCGATGCCGCGCTCGAGCCACCTGGGCGCCCCATTTCGGATGCTGGCCGAGGCAGGATTTCACTTTGTGTGACGAGCGGTATTCTCGTCAGTCGAAGCCGAATCGCACGGATTTTGCCGAGGCGTCGTCCATCGCCTGCACGACACGTTGGAACGACCGCTCGGCGGCAGTCGATCGGTCGGAGGTTCGACTGGGTTGCAACACGAAGAGATGCAGCGAGCGTCCGGCGACATCATAGACCTGGCCGAAGTCACGCAACGCCAGGGCCTCACCGTCCGGATCGCTGGTATCGATCAGCCTCACCCAGCGGCTGCCCCCTACTGCGGCAGGCAGAGTGAACGGAACGGCATCGCTGTGAGAATTCATGACGATCAGCAACGTCGAATCGGAGCCGACGCGACGGATGCCCGTTTCCTGGGCGCGGCCGTCCAGCAGCACGCCGAGGCACCGAGCATTGCCATCATTCCAGTTGGCGTCCGTCATTTCCGCGCCGGCCGGTGTCAGCCAACTCACATCCTTCACGCCCAGCTCCTCGTCGAAGGCGCCCGTCAGGAAGCGGCCACGGCGTAGCATCGGCAGGGCGTGGCGGATCATGATCAGTTTGCGTACGAATTCGGCGAGAGCGCGCTCGTCGGGGCCGATGCTCTGCCAATCGACCCAGGAGATCTCGTTGTCCTGGCAGTAGCTGTTGTTGTTGCCCTTCTGGCTGCGCGCGAACTCGTCGCCGCCCAACAGCATGGGGGTGCCGCGCGCCAAGATCAGCGTCGCCAGCATATTGCGCATCTGGCGCAATCGCGTCGCGATGATCTCCGCATCGTCGGTCGGCCCTTCGGCGCCGTAATTATTCGAGAGATTGTGCGAATGGCCGTCCGCGTTGTTCTCGCCATTCGCGTCGTTGTGCTTGTCCTTGTAGGCGACGAGATCGCCCAACGTGAAGCCGTCATGGGCCGTGATGAAGTTGATCGATGCCCATGGCTTCCGACCGCGGTTGGCGAACAGGTCGGCCGAGGCCGTCAGCCGCGCCGCGAGATCGGGTAGCTTGGCCTCGTCGCCCCGCCAATAGGCGCGGACCGTGTCACGAAAGGCATCGTTCCATTCGGCCCAGCCCGGGGAGAAGCGGCCGACCTGATAGCCGCCGGGACCCATGTCCCACGGCTCGGCGATCAACTTTACCTCCGACAATACCGGATCTTGTCGGCAGGCATCGAGGAAACGCCCTTCCTCCTGGAAGCCGTGCGGCTCTCTCCCCAGGATGGTCGCGAGGTCGAAGCGAAAGCCGTCGATCCGCATGTCGCACGCCCAGTAGCGGAGGCTGTCCATCACGAGCTGCAGGACCCGGGAGTTGCTGAGATTCACCGTGTTGCCGGTGCCGGTGTCGTTGATGTAGTAGCGCGGCTCGGGGGCCAGCCGATAGTACGAGGCGTTGTCGATGCCCTTGAAGCAGAGGGTCGGCCCCAGCTGGTTGCCCTCGGCGGTGTGGTTGTAGACCACGTCGAGGATGACTTCGAGACCGGCAGCATGCAGGTGCGCCACCATTTCCTTGAACTCGGCGAAGGAGAAGTCGGGATTGGCCGCGTAGCGCCGCGCAGGTGCGAAGAACCCGATCGTGTTGTAGCCCCAGTAGTTCTTCAGCCCCTTTTCAAGCAGGTTGCTGTCGTCGACGAAGGTGTGAACCGGCAGCAGCTCGATGGCGCTTACGCCCAGCGACGACAGATAGCCGGTGATCTCGGCGGTTGCGAGGCCGGCGTAAGTGCCGCGAAGCGCCTCGGGAACGGCGGGGTGTTGCCGGGTGAAGCCGCGGACATGCGCTTCGTACACCACCGTGTTCTCCCAGGCGGTGCGCGACCGTGGCGATCGTCCCCAGCTGAAGGCCGGGTCGATGACACAGCTCTTGTAAGTGAAGGGCGCGCTGTCGCGCGTGTCGAAGCTCAGGTCGTCGCCTGTTTCCATCTGGTAGCCGAAGAGGGCAGGGTTCCACTCAAGCCTGCCGATGATCTGCTTGGCATAGGGATCGAGCAGCAGTTTGTGGGCGTTGAAACGATGACCCGATGTCGGCTCATAAGGCCCGTGCACGCGGAAGCCGTAGATGGTGCCCGGCCGCGCGTCCGGCAGATAGCCGTGCCACACCTCATCGGTAAACTCCGGCAGAACGATCCGCTCGGTCTCGCGCCGGCCCGCCGCATCGAACAGGCAGAGCTCGACCTTGGTAGCGTTGGCTGAGAAGAGGGCGAAATTTACGCCCAGCCCGTCCCAAGTGGCGCCAAGAGGGTAGGGAAGACCTTCGGAAAGGCGCGCGCGCGCAGGGCCGGTCACAAATCGATATCCTTACCTCGTCGACCTCAGAACGCCGAACGATGCTTTAGCGGGGCTTCAGCGAGCGGGCGTTGTGGTCGAACAACGTTCATTCCCCCTCGCGCGTTCCAGCGAAGAGGTTGTTTCGTTGCGATACGAGCCCGATTCGCTGCTGCGGCGCGGGCCGCCTTGGAACGGGACGTCCGCTGGAGCGTTGTAGGGCGGCCTGCAGACAATCGAATTCCGATCGGTGCGCCTCAAGGCCCGGGAGTCGTGGCCATGAAGCTGTTCAAGTGTCAAAGCTGCCAGCAGATCCTCTACTTCGAGAACACGGTCTGCGAGCAATGCTCGCATCGGCTGGGCTATCTCCCCGAAATGGAAGCGATGTCGGCGCTGGAGCCGGAAGGGGATATGTGGCGTGCCTTGGCGTCGCCCGGCGCCTCGTACCGCCTTTGCGCCAATGCCGCCCATGATGCTTGCAACTGGCTGGTCGATGCCGCCCTGGCCGGTCCGTTTTGTGTCTGCTGCCGCCACAACAGGACGATTCCCGACCTGTCCGACCAGGCCAATCTTGCCGCTTGGCGTCGGATCGAAGTGGCGAAGCACCGGCTCTTCTACTCGCTGCTACGCTTCGAGCTGCCCCTGCTGACGTCCAACGACGATTCTGTGGGGGCACTCACCTTCGACGTCCTCGCCGAGCCGCTGCAAGTCGACGGTCCCAGAGTCATGACCGGCCACGACAACGGCCTTATCACGGTGGCGCTGGCCGAGGCCGACGACGCCTTTCGGGAAAGGAACCGTGTCGACATGCACGAGCCCTACCGAACCCTGCTTGGTCACTTCCGGCACGAGACTGGCCACTACTTCTGGGACAGGTTGGTGCGGGACGGCGACCGGCTGGAGGCCTGCCGGGCGCTATTTGGCGACGACACACAGGACTACGCGAAGGCACTGCAGGACTATTACGCCAACGGTGCGCCGGCAGACTGGCAGTCACGGTTCGTCAGTACCTATGCGGCGTCCCATCCATGGGAAGATTTCGCCGAGACATGGGCACACTATCTGCACATCGTCGACACTCTGGAGACGGCGCATGCTTTCGGTTTATCGACCCGGCCTGGCTTGGTGAGTGGCGATGAGCTCGATGCCGTCGTCGACTTCGATCCCTACCGCGCGGTGGGTATCGTCCGCCTCATCGCAAGCTGGTTGCCCCTGTCGCTCGCCCTCAACAGCCTCAACCGGGCGATGGGCAAGGCCGACCTCTATCCTTTCCTGCTTCCCGCGCCAGCCATCGAGAAGCTGGGTTTCGTGCACGATCTCGTTCATGCGCCCCGAGGGGGCTTGCCATGAAGTACCTGGATTTCACCACGACCACTCGGAACGACTCGCGCCTTGTTCACGCCGCGGCCGTAATTCTCATCGCCGCCATTGTGATCGCGGCCCTCTATTTCGGCCGCGACGTCCTCATCCCCGCGGCCGTGGCCATTCTCTTCTCGTTCGTGCTGGGGCCGGCTGTCACCTGGGTGCGTCGCGGCCTGCCGCCGCCGCTGGCTGTGGCGGTGGTTGTGCTGGGCGCCGTGCTGGTGGCGGGCGCCGTAACCGCACTGTTCACAACTCAACTCGCCGACGTCGCAGGCAGCCTGACGGCCTATCAGACCAACCTGCAGCAGAAGATCAAGGATATCCGCGGGTTGGCCGAGGGCGGTGGCGCCTTGAGTCGCTTTGTTGCCATGGTGGCCTCGCTGGCCAGTGACCTTGCGCCGGCAGCCGGCGTCGTCGAGACGCCGTTGCGCGTGCAGACCGGCGGTTCGGACTTGGCGGCCGTGGCCGCCTTCGTCGGCCCGCTCCTGCATCCCCTCTTGACCATCGGCATCGTGGTCATTCTTGCGGTCTTCATCCTGCTGGATCGCGAACATCTCAGCGACCAGTTCGTCCGCCTGTTCGGTGCCAGCGACGTCCATGCCACGTCGGAGGCCATCGGCGATGCCAGCGGTCGCGTCGCGCGCATGCTGTCTCTGCAGCTCGTCACCAATATTGGTTTTGCCGTCCTGGTCGGCGTTGGCCTGTTCGCGCTCGGACTGCCGAACGCCGCCTTGTGGGGGCTGATGGCGGGCGGCCTGCGGTTCATTCCCTACCTCGGCACGGCTCTCGGCGCCGTCCTGCCGACGCTGATCGCCTTTGCCGTCATGCCGGGCTGGGCGCAGCCTTTTCTCGTGCTGGGGTGGATCGTCGTCAGCGACATCGTCGTCGGCCAGATTGTCGAGCCATTGCTGTTCGGCGATTCCACCGGCGTCACACCCATTGCCCTCATCATGTCGGCGATCTTCTGGGGCACGCTGTGGGGGCCGGTGGGCCTGCTGCTCTCGACACCGATCACGATCTGCCTGCTGGTGCTGGGCACCCATGTGCCACAGCTTGGCTTCCTGCACATTCTGCTGGGCGACAAGCCGGCGTTGGAGCCGTATCAGCAGATCTACCGACGCCTCATCCGCAAGGCGGTGGCAGACGCTTCGTCTGTGGCGCTGGCTGAGATCGAGACCAAGGGGCCGGAGCAGGGATTGGACGACAGTATGGGCCGCATGGTCGTTTTGGCGGAAGCCGATCGTGCGCGCGACCGGTTGAGTGCGGATCAGATCGAGGCGATCGTCGAGGGCACCGACGAGGTTCTCGATATTCTGACCGACGGCTCGCCGGCCGATGGGCTCGACGAGCCGGCCGGCGTGGCGTCAAGCGCCGGCCAGGACGATGACGATACGGTGTTCCGCTGCGTCGGGGGGCGCGGTCAGGTAGACGACGCGGCCGCGGCAATCATCGCCTATGCATTGCGCCGGAGCGGCCTGGCGGCGGAGAGCCGTCGTCGCGGCGACATCGCTGCTATTGTGGGGGATGACGGGCCTATGGCACTCGACGTGATCTGCTATGCGTCATATCCGTCCAATACGGTGCGCCGCTATGCTGCGCGCAAGCTTGCCCTGGCCGGCGGCAGCCGCGCCCGTCATGTCGTCATCGACTACGAGGTTGCCGCGACTGCCGCGCGATCGAGCGTCGATACAGCGAGACCGGATGACGTCCTTGCCGGCGATCTCGTCACGCTTTGTCGGCTGATGGCACAGCACGCTGCTTCCATCGGCCGGGCTCGCAAATCGTGCACCTGACATTCCGGTCGGGACCATGCGCGGGGTACCAGGCGCGACATGCAGAAAAACTGCAGGGAGCCCGGTGAAGGGACGTTGGCGACCAACTTGGTGCTGTGCTGATATCTCTGGGAAGGGGAGCCAGCTGTGCGCACTTTTTCTCTGTGTCGATGGTGCCTTACCGTTTCCGCGGCGTCGGCTGTTGCCTTCGCTACGAGCGGCGCCGTCGCTCAGGGTTTTCTGCAGGAACGGCCCATACCGTCGACGGCCCAGCAGAGCTTGACGGCGATCGAACTGCTGTTCAGCCCACCGGCCCCTCCGACTGCGACGCTCTTTCCCGAGTGGCGGGAGAAACTCAAGGATGCACCGGCGTTCTTTCGTGACGCCAAGAGCGATGTAAACTTCCGCAGCTACTATCGCGAGCAAGTCAGCAATGGACCCGGTGCCCCGTGGCCGGAGGCGTGGGCCGCGGGCGGCTCGGTAAGCTTCGAAAGCGGTCGCATTTTCAATCTGATTTCGGGTGGTGTGGTCTTCTACACGTCATTGCCGCTCTACGCGCCGGCCGATCATGGCGATACCGGGCTGTTGCGCCCGGGACAGCAGGGTATCGCCGTCGTCGGGCAACTGTACGGACAGCTGCATCTCGACGACAGGACGACCTTCACCGCCGGTCGGTACATCTGGGACACGCCCTTCCTCGGTCCGCACGACAACCGGATGATTCCCAACACCTTCTATGGCTATGCCTTGCAAGGAACGATCGGCAGCGAGGAAAAAGGCGGCCTCAAGGTCCGCTACGGGGCGGGCTATATTGCCGCCATCAAGCCGCAGGATTCGCCGGTGTTCATGTCCATGGCGCGCGCGGCGGGCGTCAACAACGACAATGGCGTCGGCGTGGCCGGTGGCCTCCTGACCTGGGGGCCGCTGTCCGTCGGCGTGGTCGACTACTACTCCCAGGACGTCATCAACATCGCCTATGCCGAAGCCAAGTACGGCGCAAGTTTTGCCAACGGCATCAGCACGATCCTGGCGGCGCAGTATGTCGACCAGCGCAGTACCGGCTCCAACCTTCTGGCCGGTGGCTCCTCCTTCTCGACAGATCAGTTCGGCGTGCGTCTTCAGGTCGGGTACGAGACGGGCATCTTCACGGCCGCCTATTCGGTCGTCGATCCGAAGTACGCCATTCAAACCCCGTGGAGTGCCAATCCCTTTTACACCGACGCACTGGTCCTGAAGTTCCAGCGTGCCGGCGAGAGCGCCGTGCTGCTGGGGCTGTCCTACGATTTCACGCCCTTGGGCCTTCCAGGTATCGCTGCGGCGGTGCAGTACTTTCGGGGCTGGACTTCGGCGCCGGCGGCCGGGTTGCCGGTCGTCGAGGACGAATGGGACTTCGACCTCGAATGGCGCCCCAACTGGAAACCGCTGAACGGATTCTGGCTGCGGGCGCGCTACGGCAAAGCGACGACCAGCCAGGGCGGCGTATACACGTCGGTCGACGAGATACGCGTGGTCCTGAACTACAAGGTGAAGAGCTTCTGACGTCGGCCTTGGCCCTTAGCCGTGTCGATCTTCCCAGTCGACCCAGTCGACAGCGTAAGCCGCAACGTAGGCGTCGACCGCTGCTCCGAGCGTCGGAAAGAAGCCTCGGTCGCCGAAGCGATCGAACATGCCGAAGCGCCTGAGCTTGTCCTTGACGGGGTCCTTCAGCTCGGCGAAGCAGAAGTCGACGCCGCTTGCCCGCAGCTTGTCGTCCAGTTCCGCCAGCATGTCGGCGGCCGTCACGTCGATGCTGGTGACGGGCTCGGCGGCAACGACGATGCGACGCGCCGCCGTCGGCGAGTCCGCCACCGCCTGCAGGATCCTCTCCTGGAACAGCTCGGCATTGGCGAAGAACAAGGGCGCATCCCAACGAAACAGGACGAGGCCCGGGACCAACCGAGCTGCGGGATAGCGTGTGATGTCATGATAGCCTCTGATGCCGTCTGCCCGACCGAGAATGGCGGAGTGTGGCCGCCAGCCGTCCCATAGGAACTCGATGACGGCGATCACCACGGCGACGCCGATCCCAGGGATTGCCCCCAATGCGGCGACACCCACGAAACAAACCATCGAAAGCCAGAACTCCCATCTCTGGATGCGATAGATGCGTCGCAGATCGTCGACTTCGATCAATCCGATGGCGGAGGCAATGACCACGGCGGCGAGCGCTGGTGTCGGCAGGTCCTTCAAGAGGTCGGGAGCGGCCATCAGCAGGACCACGACGCCCAGCGCGCCGACAACACTGGCGAGCTGCGTCTTGGCACCGGAGGCTTCCGCCACCGGTGTCCGCGACGAACTGCTGCTGATCGGAAAGCCTTGGAACAGGCCGCCCGCGAGATTGGCGGCGCCGAGGGCCACCATTTCCTGATTGGGATTGACGGGATGGCCGAGCCGCGCCGCATAGGTACGCGACAGGACGCTGGTATCTGCGAAGGAGACCAAGGCCACGGCGGCGCCACCGATAAGGACCGGTCCCAGGTCGGCAAGACCGATCCAGGGGATGTCGAATATCGGAAGCCCTTGCGGCAGCGAGCCCAGGACGGCCACGCCCGCCCGTCCCGACAGATCGAACAGGCTGACGGCAACGATGGCTGCGACTGTTGCGATCAGGACGCCGGGTAACCGCTTGTTCGGCTTCAGCAGCAGGATCAGGGCCAGCACGCCGATCCCGACGGCGAATGCGATCCAGTTGGTGCGCCCGTCCCATATCGCGATGGCGATCGCCCAGAGGCTCCGCAATGGCCCCTCGGCGTCGATCGAGAAGCCGAACAGCTTGGGCAGCTGGCTGATCAGCACCGTCAGCGCAATCCCGTTCATGTATCCATACCGGATCGGCTTCGACAGCAGTTCGGTTATGAAGCCCAGCTTCAGAATCCCCGCCAGGATGCAGATGATGCCGGAAACGATGGCCATCGCGCTGGCAAGGGCGATGGCGCGCATCGGATCGCCGCCCGATAGCGAGAAGACAACGGCAAAGATGAGGGGCGCCAGCGACGAATCCGGCCCCAGGACGAGGATGCGGCTGGGGCCGAAGACCGCGTAGGCCATCAGCGGGATGATCGTTGCGTAAAGGCCGTACACGCCCGGAACGCCCGATGCCACGGCATAGGCGATGCCCACGGGAACCAGCATGGTGATGAGCACCAGCCCGGCGACGATGTCGTGACGCAGCCAGGCGAGCTCATAGTCGCGCAGGGTGACGAGGCCAGGCAGCCAGCGCCGCCAGCCGCGTTCCGGGCTGCCTTGCGTCGGATGGCTATGCAGATGACTTCCTTCCCAGGCGGTTGAGGCGTTCTGCCCAATGACGCGGCCAGAACGCCACGACGAACACGATCAGGGTGAACAGGAAGACCGCCACGGTGCCCTGGACGACTTGAAAGTGCAGCGAGTCGGTGGCGACGAACCATTCGGTCATCGCTGCAGAAACGGCCAGGACGATACGAACCAGCCAGCTGATCATCGCTCGCTCCGTCGCTGAACCTGTCGATGGAACCGATCCGCGCCCGGTTCTTCCGCTCAAGCTGCACGCGAGCGTATAGCCTGTCGGGCCGGTGGAACCTTTGACAAAACGCAATGCCGCCGAGCCTGCAATCCGGCGGCTCCTTCACTGCGGGGGCACCTGCGGTGTGGTACGTGCAGGCTGCCTGGTAGGCCCGGCAGGATTCGAACCTGCGACATAACCGTTATGAGCGGCTCGTTCTAACCGCTGAACTACGGGCCCCCAGCGGTCCGGCCGCGGAGGCCGGGGCGGCCCTTGTAACCCATTTCCGGGTTCATTCCATAGGCGGCACGAACATATAGCCGATACCGCGCACGGTCCGGATCACGGTCGGCTTGTCGGGCGCCGGCTCGATCTTGCGGCGGATGCGGGTGATGCGCAGGTCGATCGCGCGGTCGAACGGATCGCGGCTGCGATGGCTGGTGGTCTCGAGCAGCCAGTCGCGCGACAGCGGCCGGTTGGGGTTCTCGGCAAAGATCTTCAGGATGTCGAACTCGCCCGAGGTCAAGGGAACGTCGCGGCTCGCTTCGTCGAACAGGGCGCGGCGCGGCAGGTCGAGCGTATGGCGGCCCATGCGCACGCGTTCGAGCCGGGCGGGCGTGGCCTTGTTGACCGAACGGCGCAGCACGCTCTTGCAGCGTGCAAGCAGCTCGCGCGGCTCGTAGGGCTTGGCGACATAGTCGTCGGCGCCGCTTTCCAAGCCCTGCACCTTGTCCCCCGAAGCGCCTGCCGCCGTCAGCATGATGATACCGACCCGGGTGCTGCTTTCGCGCAGCCAGCGGGCCAAGGTGAAGCCGTCCTCCGGGCCGGGCAGTTGCACGTCGAGCAGGACGAGGTCCGGCATGGCCCGCGAGATCTGGCGCCGCATCTGGGCACCGTTCTCGACAGCGATCACCTTGAGGTCGTGGTTGGTCAGGTAGGTTTCGGCGGCCTTGCGCTGAAACGCATCATCCTCGACCAGCAAAACGGACGGCAGCTGCATTACTGAGCCCAAAATGAATTACTCACCAATGCCGTGAAAATAACATGATTCTTCAAGCAATTATAGCTCGTTCTTAAGCTTTTTGATAAGCTTTGACCGTGTCCTCCACGCCACACTCCTCATGACAGACGCCCCCCTGGATACTTCTGCCGCACCGGTGCCGACCGCCAGGCCTGACCGCATAAGGGAAGACGCCTTCGTGCGCGCCGAGCTGATCCGGCGCCTGTTCGACGGCTCGGCCCAGTCGCGCTATTTCGCCCTGGTTCTGTGGCCGGTGATCGCCGCGATCTACTGGCGTCAGATCGACCTCTTCGAACTCGCTGGTCCGTTTGCAGCCCATCTGCTGGTCACGGTGGCCTTCGATGTCCTGCGCCACGGCTTCAATCAGATCCGGGCAAAGGATGGCGAAGCGATCCGATGGGGCTGGCGGTTCGCCGCCCTGTCGTTCCTCACTGGTGCCTGCTGGGGCTGGACGGGGTTCCTGCTGGCGTCACAACCCTTCGAGTTGCAGCGCATGTTGCTGGGGCTCGTGCTGCTGGCCACCATCACCACGGCGGTGCCGATCCGTTCGGCCCATCCGCCGACCTATTATGCGTTCGCTCTCGCCACGACGGCGCCGCTGCTTCTGGTGCTGCTGGTCTCGGCCGATCCGTTCTACCAACTCGTCGGTATCGCTGGCGGCGCCTATGTCGGCCATCTGATGGCCTATGTCCGCGACGTGCATCGCTGGCAGTACGACAATATCGCGCTCGCCTACCAGCGCGAGGAACTCGCCCGCCGCCTGCAAGCCGCCTTCGACGAAGCACGCGCTGCCCGCGATGCCGCTCTCGTGGCGCAGCGCGCGGCCGAGCAGGCCAACCAGGCGAAGTCGACCTTCCTCGCCACCGTCAGCCACGAGGTCCGCACCCCGATGAATGGCGTGCTGGGCATGATCGACGTGCTGGAGCGCACGTCGCTTTCTGCCGAGCAGCGCGAGGCGCTGGGCACGGTGCGCTACTCGGCCTCGTCGCTGCTGCGCATCATCGACGACATCCTCGATTTCTCGAAGATCGAAGCGGGCCGCCTCGACCTCGAACGGGTCGAATTCTCGACCGCCGAGCTGATCGAGGGGGCGGTCAAGACGATGGCGCCGCAGGCGGCAGCGAAGGGCTTGGTGTTGTCCGCCACCGTCGCCGCCGACGTGCCTGCCCATGCGATCGGTGATCCGGTCCGGTTGCGGCAGATCCTGTTCAATCTCCTGGGCAACGCCATCAAGTTCACCGAAACGGGCACGGTGCGGCTCGGGCTCGAACGCGGACCTGAGAGCGACGATCGGAACAGCGTGGCGCTTCGCCTTTCCGTATCCGACACCGGGATCGGGCTGACGCCGGATCAGCAGCGCCGCCTTTTCCAGCCCTTCGTGCAGGCCGACAGCTCGACGACGCGTCGTTTCGGCGGCACCGGCCTCGGATTGTCGATCGTGCGCCGTCTGGCCGAAGCCATGCAGGGCCGGGTAGAGCTGCAGAGCGCGCCGGGGGCCGGCTCGACCTTTGCAGTCACGGTACGGCTGGAGGCTGCGCCCAGCCCGAGCGTTTCGGCAGTGTCGGCGGCACCCGCCTCGCCAGCTTCGGCGACGATGGAGGCAAGCCGGCTGGCGGGACGCGTGCTGGTGGTCGACGACAATGCCGTGAACCGCAAGATCCTGGCTCGTCAGCTCGAACTCGCCGGCGCCACGACCGATGTCGCGGCAAGTGGCGAGGAAGCGCTGCAACTGTGGCATCGCGGCGGACACGATCTCGTGCTCGCCGACCTGCAGATGCCGGCCATGGACGGCTTCGAGCTGGCGCGGCGCATCCGTGCCGCCGAAGCGGGCGAAGGGCGCACGCGCACGCCCATTCTCGCCATGACGGCGAGCACGCTGGAAGAGGAGGAGAGTCGCAGCCGCGCCGCCGGCATGGACGGTTTCGTCACCAAGCCCATCGGCATCGATCGGCTGCGCGCGACACTCGATGTCTGGCTGGCCCCGGAACCGGCGAAGTGAACGAAGTGAGCGAAGTCTACGATCGGACGCGGCTCGTCGAGCTGTTCGGCGACGATCCCGCCACCCTGGCCGAAGTCGAGCGGGAATTTCTTGCCACCGCGCGCGAAGTCGAGCGTGAGGTCGGCGCGACCGACGACGTCGTCGAGATCGCCCGCGCCGCCCATCGCCTGAAGGGAACGGCTGCCATGATCGGTGCTGCCGACCTCGCCCATGTCGCCGGGGCGGTCGAGCGCGCAGCGCATGGCGGAGATCTTCCCGGCGTGCGTCGCCTCAGGGATGCCTTCAGTCAGGAAATCGAGCGCATCGCCAAGACGATGCGTTGACCGGACTGCGGGCGGCCCGCGGTCCAGAATGAGACGTCTCTACGCCTTCGGGCGCAGCAGCATCGTCGCCGAGTAGGAGAGCAGCGCCCGGCCGTTCTGCTCGAGTAGGCCGCGCAGGAAGGCGATCGACTTGCCGCGACGTGGAATCTCGACCCGGGTGGTGATCGGCGCCGTGGGCTCGCCGGCCGACAGGAACTCGGCAGCGAAGGAAATCGTCGAGGGCGCCATGTCGGTGGTGAGGGCTGCTGCGCGGGTGATGGCGGTGTCGGCAAAGCTCATCATATAGCCGCCGTGCAGGGCACCGCCCGAATTACACATATGCGGGCTGGTCGGCTGGACGAGCGAGGCGCCGTTCTCCTCGCGGCGGACATAGACCGGGCCGATGCCACGCGAATAGGCGCTTGCCTTGTCGAACAGCTCGAAGCCCGCCGGCACGACCTGCGGCGCGGCGCTCGCCTCGATATGGCGCGGCGCATTCTCCTCCTTGCGGGCCATTGCCTTGGCGCGCGCCACGTGGCGGCACACACCCGACCATAAGGCGATCGTGCGTCCCTCCTGAGTGATGCGGCCGCGGGCGAAAGCCAGTCGGCCGGTCACCTGCAGCGGCTCACCGCGCGCTTCCAGCGGCGGGCCGATCTTGGCGGCGTCGACGAACTCGCAGGCAATGCTCACCGTCAGGGCGAAAGAGCTGTTGGTGCCGCCGTCGGCGGCACGGCCGGCGACCAGGCAAAGCGCGTAGTCGGCAAAGGTGAGGAGCGCCCCGCCATGCACGCCGCCGGCATAGTTGGCGTGCGCGGCATGCGTCGGCAGCACGCAATGCACGGCATCGGCGGCGCGGGTGTCGGCGCCGACATGGAAGAAGAACGGCCCGACCCTGTCCTCGAACGGATCGGACGGCACGAAGACCGAGTAGCGGGAGAGATCGATGCCCCAGCCGGCGAGATCGGGGACGGAGGCGGCGGCGGTGTCGGGCACGGTTGAGGGCTCGCGTTCGGGGTGGGCTGTTGGCTCTTGTGGTGGGTTCTTGCGGGGCTCTAATAGGGGAATCAACCCCCAATCTGTAAAGCCACGGAGCGAAACATCATGGCGTCAGCCGCGCACAAGGTCGAGATCAGGCGGGAAAAGCGCGAGGCAGGTGTCGTGGCGCACGTCGTGTTCGACAATTCCCGCCGCCTGAACGTGGTCGGGCCGGCAGCGCTCACCGACCTGATCGCGGCCTTCCAGACGCTGTCGCAGGAGCCCGACCTGCGTGCGGTGGTCTTCTCCGGGGCCGGGGGCAAGGCCTTCATCGGCGGCGCCGACATCAACCACATGGCAGGGATGAAGTCGTCGGAAGATGGCCGCGCCTTCATCACCCTGATCCACAGGCTCTGCCAGGCGATCCGCGACTGCCCGGTGCCGGTGATCTGCAAGCTCGAAGGCTACACACTGGGCGGCGGCCTCGAAGTGGCGGCGGCCTGCGATATCCGCATCTCGACTGATACCGCGCATTTCGGCATGCCCGAGGTCAAGGTCGGCATTCCTTCCGTCGTCGAGGCGGCCCTGCTGCCGCGCCTGATCGGCTGGGGCCGCACCTCCTGGCTGCTGCTCACCGGCGACAATATCAGCGCCGCCAAGGCCGAGGCCTGGGGGCTGGTCGAGATCGTCGTGCCGGCGGCGAACATCGATGCCGCCATCGAGCATTGCGTGAACTCGATTGCGACCGAAGCGACGCCGCTTGCCATGCGGGCCCAGAAGCGGCTGATGCGGCGCTGGGAGCGTCTGCCGCTCGACGAAGCCGTCCAGGCCGGCATCGATGCCTTCGCGCAGTCGGTCGCCGAAGGCGAGCACCTGGAGCGCATGAGCGCCTTCATCAATCGCAAGAAGAAATAAGCCAGATAGACAAAGGACAGAGATTTCCATGATCATCGACAGGCGCCGTTTCCTGGGAGCGACGGCGGCATTCGGTATCGCGGGCACCGCCCACGCCCAAACCAACCCTGCACCGGCCTATCCCTCCAAGCCGGTCACGCTCTTCGTTCCCTTCACGGCGGGCAGCGGCACGGACACCATGGCGCGCATCTTCGGCGAGCGGCTGGCGGCCGTGAGCGGCCAGTCGGTGGTGGTCGACAACAAGCCCGGCGCCAATGGCAGCCTGGCGGCGCTCGCGGTGGCCCGTGCCCAGCCCGACGGCTATGCGCTGATGGTGACGACCAATACCTCGCATGCCGCCAATCCCAGCCTGCTGAAGAACCTGCCCTACGATCCGGTGAAGGATTTCGAGAGCGTGGCGCTGATCGGGCTGGCGCCGTTCGTGCTGGTCGCCCATCCCAGTGCGCCGTTCAACGATCTCGCGGGCCTGATCGCTTATGCCAAGGCCAATCCGGGCAAGCTGTCCTACGGCGCCGGCAACAGCACCGCGCATGTCTCGGGCGAATCCTTCAAGCGCATCGCCGGCATCGACGTGCTGCGCGTGCCCTACAAGAGCGCGCCACCGGCCTTGAACGACACGATCTCCGGCGTCGTGCATTTCACCTTCATCGACGTCGGTACCGGCCTGCCGCACGTGAAGGGTGGCCGCCTGAAGGCGATCGCGTCCTCGTCGAGCCAGCGTTCGCCCAACATGCCGGACGTGCCGACCATGCGTGAGCTCGGCACCGACTTCGACCTCGACGCCTGGTACGCCGTATTCGCGCCCGCCAAGACGCCGGCGCCGATCGTCGACCGGCTGAACGCCATCGTCCGCGAGGAATTCTCCAAGCCGGCGATGGAGCAGCGCATGCGGGATTTCAACGTGATCCTCAAGCTCGGTACGCCGGCCGATCTCGCGACCTTCCAGAAGGCGGAGATCGACAAGTGGGCCCGGCTGGTGAAGGCCGCCGGGATCGAGCCCGAGGGCTGAGGGCCGCGACGAGAGCCAGAAGTCAAAGCCGGAAAACAGAGGAAGAGACGACCATGACCCAGAAGAAAACCGTCCGCGTCGGCTGCCATTCGGGTTTCTGGGGCGACACCGAGACGGCGGCGGTGCAGCTCGTGCGTCACGGCAATGTCGACTATCTCGTCAGCGACTATCTCGCCGAGGTTACCATGTCGATCATGGCGGCCCAGAAGCTGCGCAACCCGCAGGCGGGCTATGCCACGGACTTCGTGACGGCCGTGATGGGCCCGCTGGCGCGCGAGATCGCCGAGAAGAAGATCAAGGTCGTGACCAACGCCGGCGGCGTCAATCCGCAGGCCTGCCGCGAGGCCGTGCTCAAGGCCTGCGAAGCGGCGGGCGTGACGCTCAAGGTCGCCGTCGTCACCGGTGATGACATCCTGCCGCGGGTCGCCGAGTTCCGCGCGGCCGGCGTACGCGAGATGGATACAGGCGCCGAGCTGCCGGCGAAGATCGCCAGCATGAACGCCTATCTCGGTGGCTTCCCGATCGCCCGCGCGCTCGACGAAGGTGCCGACGTGGTGATCACCGGCCGCTGCGTCGATTCGGCGGTGACCTTGGGCGCCCTGATCCATGCCTTCGGCTGGGGCATGGACGACCACGACCGGCTGGCGGCCGGCACGCTCTGCGGCCACATCATCGAATGCGGTGCGCAGTGCAACGGCGGCAACTTCACCGATTGGCGGCTGGTGCCGGACTACGACAACATAGGCTTTCCGGTGGCCGAGGTCGACGCCGACGGCGCCTTCGTGCTGGGCAAGCCCGACGGCACAGGCGGCCTGATCACGACGGCGACGGTCGCCGAGCAGATGCTCTACGAGATCGGCGATCCGCGCGCCTATATCGTGCCCGACGTTGTCTGCGACTTCACCGGCGCGACCTATGAACAGGTCGGCAAGGATCGTGTGCGCGTTGCCGGTGCCAAGGGACGGCCGGCGACCGACACCTACAAGGTCTCCACGACCTGGCCGGACGGCTTCAAGTTCAGCTCGATCTTCATGCTGGGCGGCCGCGAGGCGGCGGCCAAGGGACGGCACAGCGCCGAAGCGATCATCAAGAAGACGCGCCGCCTGTTCGCCGAGCGGGGCCTGCCGGACTATCGTGAGGTCAGCATCGAGGTGATCGGCAGCGAAGCGACCTACGGACCGCATTCGCGCGCCGGCGAGGCGCGCGAGGTCGTGGTCAAGATCGCAGCCAGGCACGACCAGAAGGAAGCGTTGTCGCTGCTCGGCCGCGAGATCGCGCCGATGGCGACCGGCGGCGTGGTCGGCATGGCCGGCAGCTTCGGCGCCGGCCGCGTCTCGCCCTCGCCGGTGATCCGCATGTTCTCCTGCCTGGTGCCGAAATCGATGGTGCCGGTCACGGTCGAGGTCGACGGCCGGGCGATCCCGATGCAGGAAGGCGCGCGCAGCGGCGGCTTCACGGCGGCATTGCTGCCGGTCGAGCGGCCGGCCGCTGCATCATCGCCGGCCGGCGACAGTACAACGGTGCCGCTGATCGCGCTCGCCTACGGCCGTTCCGGTGACAAGGGTGACAATGCCAATATCGGCATCTTCGCGCGCAAGGCCGAGTACGAGCCGATCCTCGACTCCGAGGTGACCGAAGACGCCGTGGCGAAGTACTTCGCGCACCGCATCAACGGCAAGGTTTCGCGCTGGCGGCTGCCCGGCATCCACGGCTTCAACTTCCTGCTGCGCCAGGCGCTGGGCGGCGGCGGCATGGCCTCGCTCAAGGCCGACCCGTTGGCCAAGGCGTTCGCGCAGATGCTGCTCGACATGCCGGTGCGTGTGCCGGCAGCGGTTGCCCGCGACGTCGCGGTGGCGCAAAAGGCGGCGTGAGCCGCTTCGAGCTGTCGACGCGCCGCCTGGTCCTGCGCGATTTCACGCCCGAGGACGAGGCGGCCTTCATTGCCTATCGCGCCGACCCGGCGGAGGGACAGGAGCTGGTCGAGCGCTTTGCCACTTGGCGGCGCGCGGTCCCGCGCCTCAATTTTCAGGTCGCCATCTGTCGGCGCGACGAGGGAACGACCTTGATCGGCTGCTGCGGCCTGCGCCGTGAAGGACTTGCCGACGGCACCGCCGAGTTCGGGCTGGAGCTCGCGCCGGCCTGGCAGGGCCGCTATCGCTACGCCATGGAAATCACCGAGGCGATGCTGGCCCACGGCTTCGACACGCTGGGCCTCGACGAAATCCTGAGCAACACGACCGAGGACAACGTAAGGGTCCATCGCCTCGCGCGCTGGTACGGCGCGACGTCGACGTCAAACGGCGATGGCAAAGTGTGCTGGCGGTTCGGCCGCCTCTCTCATTCTCCTCTCCCCTTTCGGGGGAGAGGAGAATGAAAGCTCTCGCGCCTCAGACGACCTTTCCGACGATCTTGTATTCGCCCTTGCGGTCCTCGATCTCGAGCACCCAGAGGTCGGGGTCGCGCGCCACCTGGCGGGCGATGTAGGCGTCGGCGTCGGCCTCGGCGACCGGTGTCGGTCCCGTGCCGCGGCTCCAGGCCGGTTCGTCGTCGAAGGTGCTGGCCTGGGTGTAGACGGTGACGCCCGCCTCGAAGCGGTTGATCTTCAGCAGCACGGTGCCGGCATCGGGATCGCCGCGTCGCACGACGGCCGCCGGAATGAAGGCGCGGTCGCACAGGCGCACCTGGGCGCTGACCCATAGACCCGTCGTGAGACCCATCACCATCCGTTCTTCATCCTGTCCCGTCAGCCTTCGAGCGCATCGTCCAGCCCGTCGAACACAGCACGGGCGCCGCGCCAGCGGAAGCGCACGCAGGCGAAGGGCAGCGCGCGGATCGCCGCATCGCGATCGGCGAGCGCGGCCGGCGCGATCAGGATCGGCTTGATATCGGCGCCGCGACGCGCCGAGGCCAGCGACAGCGAGCCGACCGCTCGCGTCAGCTCCTCCGCATGTCCGTTGGCCACCAGAGCGAACAGGGGCTGTGGGCGTTCGCCGCGCAGCGAGAACAGGTCGACGGCGCCGCCGAACAGGCCACGCTTGGTGAGTTCCTCCTGCAGGGCCCAGTCGACCAGGCGACGATCGCACGCCACCGTCGCCGGATCGTCCGGTCGCGGCTCGATGCAAAGGCCGCTCGGTCGATCCGCCGCTTCGCCGGCCTTGAACCGGCGGACGGAGTCGACGAAGCGGCCGAGCAGGCGGGTCAGCCGCGGGCTGTCGAGCGGCGCCACGATCAGCGCCGCCGAGCGTGCGCCATCGGGCCAGGTGACCTCGCGCCAAACGCCGTCGGCCAGGAAGTCGCGGAAGCCGGCCTTGCGCTGACCCGGCCGCGCACCGCCCATGCGGCCGGAATGGGCGAGATAGAGCGCTCCCGCATCGTCGGCGGCAAGGATGCCCGCCACCTTCCGGTCGACGCCGGTCCGCGGCAGGTTCAACTCGCAGGTGATGCTCTCGCGCCGTGTCGGTGCATCGGGGGCGTGGCCGAGCAGCAACGCATGGCGCGCGGCGACACCGTCGCCGCTGCGGCGGGGCTCGAAGGCCCACCAGAACGAATCGTCGCGGGCCCAGTGAATGGTGGTCCGCAGCTCGCCGCCGCGCCAGGTGAGGCGCACGCCGCGCGCAGGGACACCTTTCAATGCACCCTGCAGGCGCTTGATGGCGCGATCGATCCGCCTCGGCTCCCCCACGACACGCAGCATGTGCGATCCTACCGCTGCCGTAGGCCCTTGCCCACAGCGACTGCATCCGGCAAGAGACCGACCCGCATGGCCGAACCACCTCTCCTTGCTCTCCAGGACATCCGCTACCGACTGGGCGGTCAGCCGATTCTCGACGGTGTCGAGCTGTCGATCGCGCCGGGTGAGCGCCTGTCGCTGGTCGGCCGCAACGGCGCGGGCAAGTCGACCCTGCTGCGCATCCTGGCCGGCGAGCCGATTGCCGATTCCGGCACGCGCTTCGTGCAACCCGGCGCCAAGGTGGCAACCTTGCCGCAGGAGCCGGATTTCGCGGGCCACGAGACGGTGGCGCATTACGTTGCCTCGGCGCTCGGCGATTCGCTCGGGCCCTCCGACTACCGCGTCGCGGCCCTGCTCGACGAACTGAAGCTCGACGGCGCACGCCTGCCCGGCGAACTCTCGGGCGGCGAGGCGCGCCGTACGGCGCTGGCCCGTGCCCTGGTGGCCGAGCCCGATGTGCTGCTGCTCGACGAGCCGACCAACCATCTCGACCTGCCGACCATCGAATGGCTGGAAGCCACGCTCTCCTCCTGGCGCGGCGCCTATGTCCTGGTGAGCCACGATCGGCGCTTCCTCGGCAATCTGGCGCGCGCCGTGCTGTGGCTCGATCGTGGCATCGTCCGCCGCCTCGACCGTGGCTACGGCGAATTCGAGGCCTGGTCGAACGAGATCCTGGAGCGCGAGGCGACGGAGCGGCACAAGCTCGACCGGCTGATCGAACGCGAGACCGAATGGGCCGGCAAGAGCATCCGCGCCCGTCGCACGCGCAACGAGGGCCGCCTGCGGGCTCTCGCCGATCTGCGCAAGCAGCGGCGCCAGCAGATCGGCCCGGTGGGTCGCGCCACCATCGAGACGGGGCCGGCCGAGCAGTCGGGCGCGCTCGCCATCACGGCGCGCAATGTTTCCAAGAGCTGGGGCGAAAAGGTCGTGGTGCGCGATTTCTCGACGCGCATCTTCCGCCGCGACCGCATCGGCCTGATCGGCCCGAACGGCGCCGGCAAGACGACCCTGCTGCGCATGCTGATCGGCGAGCTCGAGCCCGACACCGGCTCGGTGAAGCTCGGCGCCAACCTGATACCGGTGGTGATCGACCAGCGCCGCACCGCGCTCGATCCGGACAAGACGCCGTGGGAGATCCTGGCCGACCGCAACGACCACGTGCTGGTGCGCGGCCATCAGCGGCATGTGATGACCTATTTGCGCGAGTATCTGTTCCGCGACGAGCAGGCGCGTCAGCCGGTGCGCACGCTGTCGGGTGGCGAACGCAACCGCCTGCTGCTGGCCAAGGCGCTGGCCGCGCCGTCCAACCTGCTCGTTCTCGACGAACCGACCAACGATCTCGATGCCGACACGCTCGATCTCCTGCAGGAGGCGCTGTCGGACTATGACGGCACCGTCCTGCTGGTGAGCCACGACCGCGACTTCCTCGACCGGCTGGTGACGTCGACCATTGCGCTCGAGGGCGACGGCACGGCGATCGAGTATGCCGGCGGCTACAGCGACTATCTCGTGCAGCGCGGGCCACGCGAGGCTGCGGCTGCGGCGACGCCGGCAGCACGGCGGGAGAAAGCCGCGACGCCGGCGCGCGAGCCCACGGCGCCCAAGCAGCGCCTGGGCTACAAGCGCGAGCGGGCGCTTGCCGAGCTGCCCAGGAAGATCGAGGCGCTGCAGACCGAGATCGCAACGCTGAACGAGGCGCTGGCCGATCCCCAGCTCTATGCGCGCGATCCCAAGGACTTTGCCGGCAAGACCACCCGTCTCGGCGGCGCCCAGGCCGAGCTCGATGCCGCCGAAACCGAGTGGCTGGAGCTCGAAATGTTGCGGGAAGAGCTGCAGGGCTGACAAAAAAGGGGAGGAAAAGGGTTTTCTCGCGAGGTTGACGCACCCCCCTCGCTCGGGTACCCCCACGCACCCCCGAAGGTCCCCGAAAAGTGCCCGATTCCGCCGCAACTCCTGCTTCCGACGCCCGTCTGGCCGGCCATCCCGCCGGGCTCAGGCGCACATTCGCGATCATTTCCCATCCCGACGCCGGCAAGACGACCCTGACCGAGAAGCTGCTGCTGTTCGGCGGCGCCATTCACGTTGCGGGCGCGGTCAAGGCGCGCGGTGAGGCGCGGCGCGCCCGCTCGGACTGGATGAAGATCGAGCAGCAACGCGGCATCTCGGTCACCACCTCGGTGATGCATTTCGAGTATGGCGGCGCGGTCTTCAACCTGCTCGACACGCCGGGCCACGAGGACTTCAGCGAGGACACCTACCGCACGCTGACCGCCGTCGACTCGGCGGTCATGGTGATCGACGCGGCCAAGGGCATCGAGGCGCGCACGCGCAAGCTGTTCGAGATCTGCCGGCTGCGCGACGTGCCGATCGTGACCTTCATCAACAAGATGGATCGCGAGAGCAAGGATCCGATCGAGCTGCTGGACGAGATCGCGTCGACCCTGGCGCTCGATGTCACGCCGATGAGCTGGCCGGCCGGCTCCGGCCAGAACTTCAAGGGCACCTACGACCTCGCCAACGACCGCATGCTGATCTTCGATGCCGCCGATCGCGAGCGCATCGGCCAGTCGGTCGAGTACGAGGGCATCGACGATCCGGCGCTGGCCAAGTCGCTGCCGGCCGAGCAGTACGGCAAGCTCGCCGAGGACGTCGAGCTGGTGCGTGCCGGCTATCCGGCCTTCGAGCTCGAGTCCTATCGCGGCGGCCACCTGACTCCGGTCTTCTTCGGCAGCGCCTACAACAATTTCGGCGTGCGCGAACTGCTCGACGCGCTGGCTGCCTGGGCGCCGCCGCCGCGCCCGCAGCCGGCCGAGCCGCGCGCCATCGAGCCGACCGAACCCAAGGTCTCGGGCTTCGTGTTCAAGGTCCAGGCCAACATGGACCCCAACCATCGCGACCGCATCGCCTTCCTGCGGCTGTGCAGCGGCAAGTTCCGCCGCGGCATGAAGCTCACGCAGATGGGCACGGGCAAGATCCTGTCGGTCAACTCGCCGATCCTGTTCTTCGCCCGCGAGCGCGAGATCGTCGACGAGGCCTGGCCGGGCGACATCATCGGCGTGCCCAACCACGGTGTGCTGCGCGTCGGTGATACGCTGACCGAGGGCGAGACGATCAAGATCGTGGGCATCCCGAACTTCGCCCCGGAAATCCTGCGCCGTGTGCGGCTCGAGGATCCGATGAAGTCCAAGCAGCTGAAGCGCGCGCTCGACGACCTGGCAGAAGAGGGAGTGACCCAGGTGTTCCGGCGCGTGATCGGCGGCGATCATATCGTGGGTGTGGTCGGAGAGCTGCAGCTCGACGTGCTGAAGACGCGCGTCGAGGCCGAGTACCAGGTGAAGATCGACCTCGAGCCCGCGCCCTTCGAGACGGCCCGCTGGATCTCGGCTGAGACCAAGGCGGATCTCGAAGCCTTCATGTCGGCCAATCGCGGCGGCATGTCCGAGGATCGCGACGGTTCGCCGGTCTTCCTGGCGCGCAACGCCTGGGAGTTGGGCTACATCGCCGAGCGTTCCCCGAAGATCAAATTCTCCGACATTCGCGAGCGAGCCTGATGTCCGTCCGTCATATCGATCCCGGTCCCCGACTCTCGGAGGCCACCGTCTTCGGCGATCGCATGTATCTCTCGGGCATGATCCCGGAGGACACCTCGGCCGATATCGCGGGACAGGTGAAGCAGACGCTGGCCGAGATCGATTCTCTGCTGGCCAAGGGTGGCAGCGACAAGAGCAAGATCCTGAGTGCTGTGATCTGGCTCAGCGATATCTCCGACTTCGCCGCCATGAATGCGGTGTGGGATGCCTGGGTGGTGGCGGGACAGACGCCGGCCCGCGCGACGGTCGAGGCCAAGCTTACCGACCCGCAGATGAAAGTAGAAATCATGGTCGTCGCGGCGATCTAGTCTGCTAAGGTCGCCGCCGATTTTACGGAGGAGAAGGAAATGAGCGTCAAGCGCATCAATGTCGGCCCGCGCATGAGCAGTGCGGTGGTTCACGGCAACACCGTCTATCTCGCCGGCCTCACCGCCGACGATGCCAAGGCCGACGTGAAGGGCCAGACCAAGCAGATCCTCGACAAGATCGACAAGTTCCTGGCCGAGGCCGGCTCCGACAAGTCGAAGGTCCTGTCGGCCAACATCTGGCTCACGGACATCGCCACCTGGAGCCAGATGAACGAAGTGTGGGACGCCTGGGTGTCGCCGGGCAACACGCCGGCCCGCGCGACCGTCGAGGCCAAGCTCGCGGCTCCCGGGCTCAAGGTCGAGATCATGGTGCAGGCGGCGCTCTAAAGGCCGTACGATTTTCAAGGAAAAGGGCCGGCAATTGCCGGCCCTTTTTGCGTTGCGGCTGGCGGCGCCGAGCCTTGCCCGATCGAACGGGTGCTCCCATGTGTTTGAAGGCCCAGAGGAGGAGCATGCCATGCCGGGATCGGGAAAGCCGCGCGCCGTGGGCTTCAATCACGTGGCGCTGGAGGTCGGCGATATCGAGGAAGCGCTGGCCTTCTATGGCCGGCTGTTCGAGTTCGAGCTGCGCGGCAAGAGCGACACGATGGCTTTCATCGACCTCGGTGACCAGTTCATCGCCCTTCAGAAAGGGCGCGCCCAGTCGCCCGACGACGGCCGTCACTTCGGTCTCGTGGTCGACGACAAGGAGGCGGCGCGTCAGGCCTTGCAGGCGGCCGGCGTGGCGCTGCTCGACGGTCCGTTCCTCGATTTCATGGATCCGTGGGGCAACCGTGTCGAGATCGTGGGCTACGACAATATCCAGTTCACCAAGGCGCCCAACGTGCTGCGCGGCATGGGTCTCGGGCATCTCGCCAAGAACGCCAGCGCCCGGAAGGAACTGGCGGACAAGGGCATGGCCCCCGATTGAGGGTTGCGCCTGAGATTTGTCGCGCTGCCGCGTGATGACAGGGACTCCCGGCTCTGCTGATATCGGTCCAAAGAACCAATCAGTCCGGGAAACGTCCATGAAGATCCGCACGCAAGCCGATATCGCCCAGCTCGAAAAAGTGCCGGTGGCGGAACACGTTCCCCATCGGAACATCCTCGACCTCGTGCAGCATGCCGGCCAGGCCTACAAGGGCCGGACGGCCATCCGCTATCTTGCTGGCACGGGGCCGCAGGATGCGGTGCGCGACGTCACGTTCGAGGAGCTGGCGGCGGCGACCCTGCAGACGGCAAATCTCCTTCGCGCGCACGGTATCGGGCCGGACGATACCGTGACCCTGCTGATGCCGTCCGTGCCCGAGACCTTCTTCGCGCTCTGGGGCGCCGAAGTGGCGGCAATTGCCAACCCGGTGAACTACTTCCTCAATGCCTCGCAGATCGCGGGCATCATGAAGGAAGCCAAGGCCAAGGCGTTGATCGCGGCCGGCCCCTCGATCTTCCCGGACATCTGGCCGAAGGTCGACGCGATCCGCGCCGCGCTGCCGGGTCTGAAAGTGTTCCGCGTCGGCGGTACGGGCAGCGCCCCGGAGGTCGGCGTGATCGAGTTCGAGAAGGCCTTGGCAGAGCAGCCCGGCGACCGGCTGGTGGCGCCCAAGAAACTCGAGCAGGACACGGTGGCGGCGCTTTTCCATACCGGCGGCACGACCGGGCTGCCCAAGCTTGCCCAGCATACGCATGGCGCGTTGGCGCTCGCGGCCTGGAGCAATGCGCTGCTCTTCGATCTCGAGCCGGGCTCGGTGATACTCAATCCCCTGCCGCAGTTCCATGTCGGCGGCTCGATCTTCGGGGCACTGTCGGGCGTCGCGAGCGGCTGGACGGTGGTGATCCCCACACCGCTCGGCGCGCGCAACCCCAACGTCGTGCGCGACTACTGGAGTATCGTCGAGCGCAACAAGGTGACCTTGGGCGGCGCCGTGCCGACGACCTTGGCGGCAATCATGAACGTGCCGCGCGACGGGCACGACCTTAGCTCGCTGAAGGGCTTCGTGAGCGGCGGCTCGACCGTTCCGGTCGAGCTGATCCGGCGGATCGAGCGCGAGCTCGGCACGCCGGTCGTCGAGGGCTACGGCATGACCGAGGTGCACTGCTACTCGACCATGAACCCCATGCACGGGGAGCGCCGCGCCGGCTCCGTCGGCCTGCCGCTGCCCTACCTGCAGGTCCGCGTCGCCGACGTCGCGCCCGACGGCACGATCCGCGGCGACTGCAAGCTGGGCGAGATCGGCCACGTGCTGATGCGCGGACCGCAGGTGACGCCGGGCTATCTCGATCCGCGTCACAACGCGGGCGCCATGCTGGCGGACGGCTGGCTCGACTCGGGCGATCTCGGCCGGCTCGATGCCGAGGGCTATCTCTGGCTCACCGGCCGCTCGAAGGACCTGATCATCCGCGGCGGCCACAATATCGATCCGCTGATGATCGAGGAGGCGCTGATCCGCCATCCCGCCGTCGAGACGGCGGCCGCGGTCGGCCTGCCCGACAGCTATGCTGGCGAACTGCCGATGGCCTTCGTGCAGCTGCGGCCCGGCGCCGAAGCCACGCCCGACGAGCTGCGCGAATTCTGCCGCAAGGAGATCCCGGAGCGCGCCGCCGTGCCGGTGCAGGTCGTGCCCATTCCGGTGATGCCGCTGACCGGCGTCGGCAAGATCTTCAAGCCGGCGCTGCGGCTCGAGGCGGCCAAACGTGCCTTCGATGCAGCACTTGCGCCGCTGCGGACGAACGGTGTGACGGCCGAGGTGACGGTGCGCGACGATGCAAGCCACGGCACGCTCGCCGAGGTGCGGGTCGCAGGCCTTTCACACGAGGATGCCGTCAAGCGCTGCGCCGAGCTGCTGGGCGGGTTTCAGATTCGGCATGCAGTGAAGGGCGCTTGAGCGACGGAGCTTTGCTATTGCCCCAAAGATCCCTCGGCTTCGCCTCGGGGCGACACGGAATTTGTGGCTATAGAAAACGTGTCATCCCGAGCGAAGCGAGGGACCTTTACTGATCCAGAAAGGTCCCTCGCTTCGCTCGGGATGACACCTTGTTCGTGGCAGACGATCTACGTCAATTGATCGGCCCGATGATCTTGCCCGGATTCATGATGTTGTCCGGGTCGAGCGCCTTCTTGATCGAACGCATCAGCGACACGGCCTCGCCGTGCTCCTCATAGAGGAACTTGATCTTGCCCAGCCCCACGCCGTGCTCGCCGGTGCAGGTGCCGCCGAGCGCGAGCGCGCGGGCGATCATGCGGTCGTTCAGCGCCTCGGCCCTGGGCAGGTAGGTGGGGTCGTCGGGATTGATCATCATGGTGAGGTGGAAGTTGCCGTCGCCGACATGGCCCACGATCGGCGCATAGAGGCCGTTCGCCTGGATGTCCTTCTGCGTCTCCAGGATGCATTCGGCGAGGCGTGAGATCGGAACGCAGACGTCGGTGGCCCACATGCCCCAGCCGGGGCGGGCCGACTTGGCGGCCCAAGCTGCATCGTGGCGGGCCTGCCACATCCTGGTCCGTTCTTCGGCCTGGCTCGTCCAGGCAAAGTCGCCACCGCCATGCTCGGCCGCGAGGGCTTGCACCATCTCGGCCTGTTCCTTCGTACCGGCTTCGGTGCCGTGGAACTCCAGCAGCAGCAGGTTCCTGGCGGGCAGGTCGAGCTTCGAGTACTTGTTGACCGTGTCGACCGTCTCCGTATCCATCAGTTCGATGCGGGCGACGGGAATGCCGGACTGGATGGTCTGGATGACGGTGTTGACGGCGCCTTCCAGCGAGTCGAAGGCACAGGTCGCCGAGACCATCGACTCGGGCATGCCGTAGAGGCGCAAGGTGATCTCGGTGATGACGCCGAGCGTGCCTTCCGAACCGATGAACAGCTTCACGAGGTCATAGCCCGCGCTCGACTTGCGCGAACGGCGGCCGAGCCGCATCAGCCGGCCGTCGGCTGTCACGACCTGCAGCGCCAGTACGTTCTCGCGCATCGTGCCGTAGCGCACCGCGTTGGTGCCGGAGGCGCGCGTGCTGGTCATGCCGCCGATCGAGGCGTCGGCGCCGGGGTCGATCGGGAAGAAGAGGCCGGTGGCGCGGATATACTCGTTGAGCTGCTTGCGGGTGACGCCGGGCTGCACCACCACGTCGAGGTCGGCCTCGTTGACGGCCAGCACCTTGTTCATGCGGCTGACGTCGAGCGAAATGCCGCCGTTCGGGGCGCTGATATGGCCTTCCAGCGAGGTGCCGGTGCCGAAGGGGATGATCGGCGTCTTGTGCCGGGCGCAGAGCTGGACGATCTGCTGCACTTCCTCGGCCGACTCGGCGAAGACCACGGCGTCGGGCAGGTGCGCTTCGTGATACGAAATATCCTTGCCGTGCTGTTCGCGCACGGCGTGCGCGGTGCTGACCCGGTCGCCGTAAAGCTGCTTCAGCTCGGCGATGGTGGCATCGACGTGGGGGGCTTTTGCCTGGGCCTGAGCGGCCATGTCGGTTCTCCTAGCGGGAAGCATTTGGATACGCTCAAATGGCGGGAAAGCCAACCTGCAGACAGCCCGAGGAAACCCCGCCATGCGCGACGTCTATGTGATCGGCGCCTATACCACCGCCTTCAAGAAACATCCCGGCATGAGCTTCGGCGACCTCGCCCGCGAGGCCTATCTCGGCACCCTGTCGGATGCCGGCCTGAAGACCGGCGCCGACATCGAGGCCGGCTGGATGGGCAATTGCGGCATGGGCTTCTGGGGTCAGAATTCGATCCGGGCGCAGGCGCTGTTCCAGCCGCTGGTCGAGGAGGGGCTGTTTCCCGAGCGCGTGCCGATGTTCAACGTCGAGAACGCCTGCGCCACCGCCTCGACCGCCTTCATGGGCGCCTGGAAGGACGTGCTGGCCGGCACGCACGAGCTGTCCTTCTGCCTCGGCATCGAGAAGCTGTTCAGCCCCGAGGCGCCGCAGCGCACCGCCGATCTCTTCAACCAGGGCTACATCACCAGCCAGCACGACCGGCTGATCGAGGAGATGAACCGGGTCGGCAAGATGGTCGGCTCGGAGTTCAAGCCGGGCGACGATCGCACGATCTTCATGGACACTTACGCCATGCAGGCCAAGTGGCACATGTGGAAGTACGGCACGACACAGGAGCAGATCGCTGTCGGTGCCGCCAAGAACCACAATTACGGCGCCCTGAACGAGAAGGCGCAGTACCGCTTCCAGATGACGCCGCAGGCGGTGCTGGAAGATCGGCCGGTGTCGTTTCCGCTGACGCGCGCCATGTGCGCCCCGATCGGCGACGGCGCGGCGGCGGCGCTGCTCTGCTCGAAGGAATACCTGGAGAAGCTGCCCAAGGCGGTGCAGGAGCGGGCGGTGCGCATTGCCGGCGTCGGCTTCGCCGGCGGCAAGTATCGCAGCCTCGACGAGCCCGGCCTGACGCGCGCGGCCGGCGACAAGGCCTACAAGATGGCGGGGCTCGGGCCCGAGGATATCGACGTCGCCGAAGTGCACGACGCCACCAGCTTCTGCGAAATCTACCAGTGCGAGATGCTGCGCTTCTGCCCCGAGGGCGAGGGCGGCAAGTTCGTCGGCTCCGGGGCGACCGGTCCGGGTGGCAAGCTGCCGGTGAACACTTCGGGCGGCCTGGTCTCCAAGGGACACCCTGTCGGCGCGACGGGTCTTTCGATGCTGGCCGAGCTTGCGACCCAGTTGCGCGGCGAAGCCGGCCCCCGCCAGGTCCAGGGGGCGGAAATCGCCCTGGCCGAGAACGGCGGCGGCGTCATCGGCATGGAGGAGGCCGTTGCATCGGTGGTGATCCTGCAACGCTCTTGAAACCGACGCGGAACATCCGACATGGTGTCCCTGTTCCGGTGAGATCCAAGAACTCTCCCGGTTTGTGCATCTGGGGGAGAGATAGGCAATGACCGTCCGTTTCGACAATCGCGTCGCCATCGTCACTGGTGCCGGCAACGGCCTCGGCCGCGCGCATGCGCTGCTGCTGGCGAGCCGCGGCGCCAAGGTGGTGGTGAACGACCCGGGCGGCGCCGTCGACGGCAAGGGCGGCGGCCATGCCGCGGCCGACAAGGTGGTCGACGAGATCAAGGCGGCGGGCGGCCAGGCGGTGGCCAACTACGATTCGGTCGCCGACGCCAAGGGGGCCGCCAACATCGTGAAGACCGCGGTCGATGCCTTCGGCACCGTCGACATCCTCGTCAACAATGCCGGCGTGCTGCGCGACAAGACCTTCCACAACATGACGGTCGAGGATTTCGACTTCGTCGTGAAGGTCCATTTCCTCGGCACCGCCTACGTGACGCACGCTGCCTGGCCGATCATGCGCGCCAAGGCCTATGGCCGCGTCGTGGTGACCTCGTCGAACTCCGGCATCTACGGCAATTTCGGCCAGGCGAACTATGCCGGCGCCAAGCTTGCCGTCGTGGGCTTCATGAATGCGCTCCGGCTCGAGGGCCAGAAGTACAATGTGCTGGTCAACGCGCTGGCGCCGGTCGCGGCGACCCGCATGACCGAGAGCCTGATGACTCCGGAGGCGCTGGAGAAGCTCAGGCCCGAATTCGTCTCGCCGATGGTGGCCTATCTCTGTTCCGAACAGTGCCAGCGGACGGGCGACATCTGGAGTGCGGGTGCGGGTTCCTTCGCACGCATCGAGTATCGCGAAGCCGAGGGGCTGCGTGTCTCCGGCCGGGTGCCGACCATCGAGGACGTCGCCGATAATATCGACAAGATCGCGGACGTCTCGGCCAGCCGGGTGTTCCGTACCTCCGGTGAGGAGGTGGCGGCCGTGGTGGGCGGCTCCTGAGCGCCGCGGTCCCCGCGACGCTGCCTGCGGGCGACCGGCTCGAGCCGGTCGCCGACTGGCTCGTGCGGGCCGGCCGCCTGATCTCCTCGCCGGCGACCTTCATCGAGAAATTGATGGAGAAGGTCGTTCAGGCGGGCCTGCCGGTCTGGCGGTTCTATACCGGCCTGCAGCTCATCCATCCGCAACTCCAGGCAATGGGTTATGCCTGGCGCCGCGGCCAACACGTCGAAGCGATCGCCCGCGCCTACGGCATCCAGCTCACGTCGGCCTACATCGGCAGTCCGATACAGGAAGTCCGCGAGCAGGGGCACGCGGTGCGCTACCGGCTCGACAAGATCACCGACAAGAACCACCTCCTGCTGAGGGAGCTCAAGGCCGACGGCGGCACCGACTACTTCGCCGCGCCCATGTCGATCGCGCGCAACGGCCCGCCGCCGGTCGTCAGTTTCGCGACCGATCGCCAGGGCGGGTTCAGCGACGCCGACATCGAGGATCTGACCCGCCTGGTCGACATGATCGGCGCCATCATGGAGATGCATATCGAGCATGGCGTCGCCGATACCGTGGCCAACACCTATCTCGGCCGCCAGATCAGCGAGCGCGTGCTGAACGGAGCGATCCGGCGCGGCGAAGGCGAGGAGATCCGCGCCGTCTTGTGGTTCTCCGACATGCGCGACTTCACCGGCCTCAACGAACGGCTGCCGCCGGATCAGGTGCTGGAGCTGCTCAACAACTATTTCCAGCTCGTCGGCGATGCGCTGTCCTCGCATGGCGGCGAGATCCTGAAGTTCATCGGCGACGGTGTGATGGGCTATTTTCCCGCCGAGGACGCGCTGTTCCTTCCGATGGTGACGGCGGCGGCACTGGGTGCCGCCCGCCAGCTCATCACCGATGTCGAGGCGGCGAACGAGGCCCGCGCCACCGGCGGCGCCGAGCCGTTGCGTTTCGGCATCGGGCTCCATGTCGGCGACGTGACCTTCGGCAATATCGGTACCGAGGACCGGCTCGACTTCACGGTGATCGGCTCGGCGGTCAACCGTGCCTCGCGCCTGGAGGGGCTTACCAAGGCGCTCGGGGTCAAGGTCTGCGCCTCGGCCGAATTCAACGAGAACTGCCCGCAGCCCATGAAGTCGCTGGGCGTTCACCGCCTGCGCGGCGTCCCCAAGCCGGTCGAGATCTTTACTTTGCCCGATTGACGCGTGATGGCCGGCCGTCAGTCGCGCCGCCACTGTGGTGGACGCTTGGCGAGGAAGGCGTCGACGCCCTCGGCGAAGTCCGGCCCGTCGGCCAGTGCCACCACGGCGTCGAGTTCGTAGGCCAGGCCCTCGTCGAAGCTCATGCCGCCGCCCAACGTCACCGTGCGCCGGATGGCGGCAAGGGCTGCGGGCGACTTCGCCGCCAGCTCCTCGCCATAGGCTTGCACGCGGGCGCGCAGTTCCTGCGGCGCGGCCAGCTCGTCGATCAGACCCCATTGCCGGGCCTCCTCGGCCGGCACCAGGCTGCCGTCATAGAGATAGCGGATGGCGCGCGGCCGGCCGATCAGGCGCACCAGCGCCTGGGTGGTGGCAATCGGTGGGATGAAGCCGATGCGGATTTCGGGCTGGCCGAGTTTGGCGTCGGCGGCGGCAAAGCGCAGGTCGCAGTGCAGAGTCATTTCCAGCCCGCCGCCGACGGCGGTGCCGCGGATCGCCGCCAGCAGAGGTTTGGGCGAGGATCGCATCAGCCGCACGATGTCGTGCGTGCGCAGCGCCCAGCCCCGCATGCCCTCGCCGGTCATGCCCTTGAAGACCTTGAGGTCGGCACCAGCGCTGAAATAGCCGTCGATGGCGCTGCCCAGCACGATCACGCGTATTTCGGAGTCGGCCAGTGCGGCAGCGATCGCGTCGTGCGTCTCCTCGACCATCTGGCGGGTGAAGGCATTGACCGGCGGCCGGTGGAAATCGATCCAGCCGACATGACGGACGATGGACGATCGAATGAAGGACGCCGTTTCCGTCATCGCGCGCCCTACGCCGCGCGCGACTGTTCGGGATAGAGCGACAGGAGGCCCGCTTCGCTCGCCGGACAAACCCCGCGCTCGGTGACCAGGGCCGTCACCAGCCGGGCCGGCGTGACGTCGAATGCGGGATTGGCAGCCGGGCTGCCGTCGGGCAGGAGCTGCACGGTGACCATCTCACCCGCTGCAGTGCGGCCGGCAATGTGCGAGACCTCGCGGGCGCTGCGCTCCTCGATCGGGATCTCGCGCACGCCATCTTCGATCGTCCAGTCGATCGTGGGGTAGGGCAGGCCGACATAGAAGGGCACGCCGTTGTCGTGCGCCGCCAGCGCCTTCAGGTAGGTGCCGATCTTGTTGCAGACATCGCCCTGCCGCGTCGTGCGGTCGGTACCGGTGATGACGAAATCGACCTGGCCGTGCTGCATCAGATGGCCGCCGGCATTGTCGGCGATCACGGTGTGCGGCACGCCGTGCTTGCCGAGTTCCCAGGCCGTCAGGCTGGCGCCCTGGTTCCGGGGCCGCGTTTCGTCGACCCAGACATGGATGGGGATGCCGGCATTGTGCGCCTGGTAGATCGGCGCCAGCGCGGTGCCCCAGTCGACGGTGGCGAGCCAGCCCGCGTTGCAATGGGTCAGGGCGTTGATTCGGTCGCCTCGGGGCTTCAGGCGGTGGATCAGGCCGAGCCCGTTCTCGCCGATGCGGCGGCAGATCTCGACATCCTCGTCGCAGATCTCGGCGGCGCGCCGGTAGGCCGCCTCGCGACGCCGGTTTGCCGGCAAGGGCGCCAGCAGCGCCCGCAGATCGTCGAGCGCCCAGCGCAGGTTCACCGCCGTCGGTCGCGACTCCAGCAGCACGGTATAGGCCCGTGCCAGGGCTTCGTCCGAAGCATCGGCCGCCATGGCGAGTGCCATGCCGTAGGCGGCGGCGGCGCCGATCAGTGGCGCGCCGCGCACGATCATGGTGCGGATCGCCCGCTCGGCGTCCGCCATCGTTTCGAGGTCGCGCACCACGAACTGGTGGGGCAGCAGGGTCTGGTCGATCACCTGGACGGTCGTGCCGTCGGCGCCGAGCCAGATGGTTCGGTAAGGTTTGCCGTCTACTTTCACGCCCGCAATCTAGAGCGCGCGCGCCACCGCGTCGATGATCGCCGTGCTGTCGAGCCGGTAGGTACGGTAAAGGTCGGGAATGTCGGCCGATTGGCCGAACGCCTCGATGCCGAGCGGCACGACCCGCTGGCCGCGCACCGAGCCCAGCCAGGACAGCGCCAGCGGATGGCCGTCCAGTACCGTCACGAGGCGTGCATCGCGCGACAAGGGGGCCAGCAGCCGTTCGACGGGACTGGCGCTGCGGTCGACCACACCTGCCGTGCGGCCGCGGTTGCGCTGGGCGGCGAGCCAGTCGGCATGCAGCCGGTCGGGCGAGGTCAGCACCAGTAGGCCGGCGCCGGCGAAATCGCGCACGACGCTTTCGTGGGCGGCGATCGCTTCCGGCGTCACTGCGCCCATGGCGATGATGGCGACGTCAGCGTCCTTCTCGGGCGGGGCGTACCAGTAGCCGCCCTGCACGATGTCGGCCTGCTGCTCGGCCGAGAGCGTACGCTCGGGTTGCGGCAGGCTGCGCGTCGAGAGGCGCAGGTAGATCGAGCCGCCTTTCTCCTGCTGCATGTAGTCGAAGCCGTGGCGCATCAGTACCGCAAGTTCGTCGACATAGGTCGGCTCGTAGGAGACGAGGCCGGGCTGGCCGATGCCGATCAGCGGCGTATGGATGCTCTGATGCGCGCCGCCTTCCGGCGCCAGGGTGGTGCCCGAGGGCGTCGCCACCAGCATGAAGCGCGAATCCTGGTAGCAGGCGTAGTTCAGCGCATCGAGGCCGCGGGCGATGAAAGGATCGTAGAGCGTGCCGATCGGCAGCAGGCGGGCGCCGAAGAGCTGATGGCTCAAGCCCATGGCGGCGAGCTGCAAGAAGAGATTGTTCTCGGCGATGCCGAGCTCGATATGCTGGCCGCGCGGCGTCTTGCGCCAGAGCTGGGCCGACACGACCTTGAGCTCGCGGAACACGTCCTCGGCCTCGGTATGGGCCCACAGACCGCGCCGGTTCACCCAGGGACCGAGATTGGTCGAGACGGTGACGTCGGGCGACGTCGTCACGATGCGCCGTGCAAGCTCGCTGTCCTCCGCGGCGATGGCGTTCAGGATCTTGCCGAAGCCTTCCTGCGTGCTCGACTTCTTGTCATTTGGCTTTGGCAGCGCCGGCGGAATCGCCACCGCAGGCGCCGAGGTCCGCCGCTTGCCGCGGGCATTGAAAGGCGCGGCATCGAGGAAGGACTGCAGCTCGGCCGGCGTCGCGCCGAGGCCCGCGAACTTCTCCCATTCCTGGCCGTCGGCGATGCCCATGCCCTGCTTGAAGCCGGCCATCTGGTCCAAGGTCATCAGGCCGGAATGGTTGTCCTTGTGCCCGGCGAAGGGTAGGCCCTGGCCCTTGATGGTGTAGGCGATGAAGCAGGTCGGCGTGTCGTCGGTCACACCCTCGAAGGCATCGAGCACGGCCTGCATGTCGTTGCCGGCGAGGTTGGTCATTAGCCGGTGAAGGGCGGCATCGTCGTGCTGCTCGAGGATGCGCCGGATGCCGGGATACTGATTGAGGTCGCGGGTCAGCGCCTCGCGCCAGCCGGCACCGCCCTTGAAGACCAGCGCCGAGTAGAGCGAGTTGGGGCAGGCGTCGATCCATTGCCGCAGCTGCTCGCCGTCGGGTTGGGCGAACGCCGTCTCCAGCAGCTTGCCGTACTTCAGGGTGACGACGCGCCAGCCGACCAGCTCGAACATCTCGCCGATGCGGCCGAACAGGCGATCGTTGACCACGCCGTCGAGGCTCTGGCGGTTGTAGTCGATCACCCACCAGAGATTGCGCACATCGTGCTTCCAGCCTTCGAGCAGGGCCTCGAAGATGTTGCCCTCGTCGAGCTCGGCGTCGCCGACCAGGGCCACCATCCGACCTGTCGATTGCTGCCCGTCGCCCAGGCTCTTCAGCCGGACATAGTCCTGTATCAACGAGGCGAAGAGCGTCACGGCGACGCCCAGCCCCACCGAGCCGGTGGAGAAATCGACGTCGTCGATGTCCTTGGTGCGCGAGGGGTAGGATTGCGCGCCGCCCAGCGCCCGGAAGCGTTCCAGCTTCTCGCGGGTCTGATGGCCGAACAGGTACTGGATGGCGTGAAATACTGGCGAGGCGTGCGGCTTCACCGCCACGCGATCCTCCGGCCGCAGCACCGAGAAGTAGAGGGCCGACATCACCGTCGCCAGCGAGGCGCAGGAGGCCTGATGCCCGCCGACCTTCAGCCCGTCGCGATTGGGCCGCAGATGGTTGGCGTGATGGATCGTCCAGGCGCTGAGCCACAGCACCTTGCGCTCGAGCTCGCGCAGCAGGCGCAGCCGCTGGATGGGGGCGAGGGTGGTCATGGTCATCGGCATACGCCTCGCGCGCTGGAAGGTCCTTGCGTTTGGCCCTCAGAACAGGCTGTATAGGGTAGATTTATCCTGAAATGCGGCATTTCAAGCAATGATCTCCCTAGATGCCATCGACAGGCGCATCCTCGAGCGGCTGCAGCGGGACGGCCGGCTGAGCAATGCCGACCTTGCCGAGCAGGTCGGCCTCTCCTCCTCGCCGTGCTGGCGGCGGGTCAAGGCGCTGGAGGAGGCGGGCGTCATCAAGGGCTATGCCGCGCAGCTCGACGCCAAGTCGGTCGGACTCTCGGTCAATGTCTTCATGAGCGTGTCGCTCTCCACCCAGGTCGAGAAGGCGCTGAAGGATTTCGAACGTGCCGCCGCGGAACGGCCCGAGGTGATGGAATGCTATCTCATGACCGGCGACAGCGACTACCTGTTGCGCGTCGTCGTGCCCGACCTCGAAGCCTATGAACGGTTCGTGATGGACTTCACCAAGATCCCGGGCATCGCTCAGATCCGCAGTTCCTTCGCGCTGCGTCCGGTCAAGCAGGCAACGGCATTGCCGCTGACCGCCTCGGCCCGCTAAGACAACGACCATGGCCGATCAAACCGCGTCACCCGGCGTTCCCTGGGGCACGACCGTCCTCTTCGTCATCGCCGCACTTCTCTACATGGCCTTCCTGGTCAATCTGTTCGGCCTTCGCGGCGGCGATGCGATGGGGCGCGGCATGGCGATGGGCTTTGCCGCCGTCATCGGCCTGATGCTCTGGCTCGTGCTCGCGAGCCTCTTCGCCATCGCGATCTTCAAGGGCCAGATGCCCGCCTATGCCATTGCGGCGGCCATCGTCCTGCTGCCCCTGTCGGCGATCGCGGCGGCCTCCGCGACCGGCCTCTACAGCGACAGGTACGGCGACTGGCTGCTCGTCGTGCCGATCGCCCTGCCGCCGCTGCTGGCGCTCTATGCGCTGTGGGCGCGCTTCATCTCCTTGCAGGCGTCACTGGCCCCGACGCCGACGACGGCCGCCGCAGGTCTCCTGATCGTGCTGCTGACCGCTGTGCCGCTGGTCCTGACGGTGCGCGAATTCGCACCCGATCCGGCACGCGACGCCGCGCGGGCCGCCGCCGAGAAGGCGCAGGAAGAGGCGATGGAGAAGCGCCGGCAGGACGCGCTCGCCGAGGAAGCCGCCCAGTTCGCGCGGCTGGGACCGGACTCGTCGCTCGAAGACTATCTGCCCCACCTGGCGCCAGGACTGCCGCGCTTCCAGGAGGCCCTGGCAGGTGTGCGGCGCGTGAAAAGCCGTTCGCAGGACGCAGCGACGCTGCTGAAGGAGGGCCGGCTCGGCGAGCTGGCCGAACTCTGGGAGTTCGACATCGATGCGGCGACGGTCTGCGAGGCCTACCGCCAGGCGCTGAAGATCCAGGTCGGCGGGATCTCGCGGACGCGCTCGGACTATCTGCGGGCCGCGATGGACCTCGAATATCAGCTTCGCAACATCGAATGGCTGATCGCCGCCCGCTGCAATCTCGACGAGGCCCTGACCGACGCCGCGACCAACCTGCGGGCGGCCTCCGACCTGCCGCGTTTCACGAGCTTCGCCGACCGCCTCGACGCGCTGCGCACGTCACGCTAGGTCGTGGGATCAAACGCGGGTTGTCGCGGGTGAAAGAGCTTCGATGATCCGACAGTCGGCGACGGTGCCGTGCCGGCACTGGTCGATCATGTTGTCCAGCTCGCGCCGCAAGGCCTGAAGGTCGGCGATCTTGCGGTCGACCTCGTCGCGATGCTCTCGCGCAATGGCGTCGACCGCCTCGCAGGATCTTGCCTGTTGATCGGACAGGTCGAGCAACGTGCGTACCTGATCGAGCGAGAAACCGAGGTCCCTTGAACGGCGGATGAAGCTCAGCCGGGCCAGATGCTGCGAGCTGTAGGCGCGATAGTTGCCCCCGGTACGGGCGGGCGCCGAAAGAAGTCCGATCCGCTCGTAGTAGCGGACTGTCTCGACCTTGGTATTCGTCCGGCGTGCCAATTCGCCGATCGCCAGAAAGCGCTGCGCCATCGCCTTGACCCTGTAGTTGCTACAGGGAGCATATGTGTGGCGTTACCAGGTTTGTCGAGGTTCGAAGGTGGCTGCTGACAAGGTCCTGAAACTGCGCATCGAAGGCATGGATTGCGGCGCCTGTGCGACCAAGATCGAGAATGCCCTGCAGCGTCTGCCCGGCGTCAGCGACATCGCCGTGAGTTTCGGCCAGGAATCGCTGTCGCTGCGGGTCGACGAGGATCGCACCTCGCGCATCACCATCGAAGGCAGGATCCGTGCTCTGGGATTCAGGCCGGTCGGTGACGATCCCGCGGCGAAGACGACAGTCACCGAGCGCAGGCCCGTGCGGGGATGGTGGCGCACGCCGCGCGGACACCTGGTGATCGGCACCGGTGCGTTGCTGGTCCTGGCCTATGCGTTCTCCCACATCGAGCCATCATGGTCGACCTGGCCCTACATCGCCGCGACCGTGATCGGGCTGATCCCGATTATCCGCCGCGCGGTGGCCGGCGCGACGATGGGCACCCCGTTCAGCATCGAAACCTTGATGAGCATCGCGGCGATCGGTGCCCTGGTGATCGGCGAGGCGCCCGAGGCGGCGATCGTCGTCTTCCTGTTCGCCACCGGCGAGCTGCTGGAGGGGGTGGCGGCAGGCCGCGCGCGGGCCGGCATCGAGGCGCTGATGGACCTGGTGCCGCGCACGGCGCAGCGCATCCGAGGCTCAGAGGTCGAGACCGTGCCGGTGGAGGAGCTTGCGCCAGGCGATCTCGTCATGGTGCGCCCAGGCGACCGCGTGCCCTCCGACGGCGAGGTGAAAGACGGAACGTCCGAGGTCGACGAAGCGCCGGTCACGGGTGAATCGATGCCTGTCGCCAAGAAGCCGGGCGCGGCCGTCTATGCCGGTAGCATCAACATCGACGGCGAGCTGCAAATCACGATCAGCCGCACCGCCGCCGACAACACGATCTCGCGCATCATCCATGCCGTCGAGGAGGCCCAGGCCACCAAGGCACCCGTGGCGCGCTTCATCGACAGCTTCAGCCGCTGGTACACGCCGGCGGCCATGGTCGTGGCGCTGCTGGTCGTCGTCGGACCACCGCTGCTCATGGGCGCCGACTGGTTCACCTGGGTCTATCGCGGACTTGCCGTGCTGCTGGTCGCCTGCCCCTGCGCACTGGTCATTTCGACGCCGGCGGCCATCGCGTCGGGCCTGGCGAGCGGGGCGCGGCACGGTCTTTTGATCAAGGGCGGCGCCGCTCTCGAGACGCTGGGCAAGATCAAGACCGTGGCCTTCGACAAGACCGGCACGCTGACGCGCGGCAAGCCACAGGTCACGGACGTTGTGGTCCTCGACGGGGCGGCCGACGATATGGTGGCCAAGGCCGCCGCGGTCGAGCGCGGTTCCAGCCATCCGCTGGGCGTCGCGATCCTGGCCGAAGCGGCCAGGCGAACCGTGGAGATCCCGCGCTCCTTCGGCGGCAGCACCGCGACACCGGGCAAGGCCGTCACCGCGCGCCTGCGGGCGGGCTTCGTCTCTGTCGGCTCGCCGCGCTACGCCGCAGAGCAGGCCGTGCTCGACGACGAAACGCTGAAGCGCATCACTTCGCTGGAAGCCGAAGGCAAGACCGTCGTTGCCGTGCTGGAATCCAAACGGATGCTCGGCCTGATCGCGCTGCGTGACGAGCCGCGCGACGATGCGCGGGAAGGGCTCGCGCGGTTGCAGGCACTCGGCGTGCAGGCCGTGATGCTGACCGGTGACAATGCGCGCACGGCCAAGGCGATCGCGGGCGCGCTCGGCCTCGAGGCGCGCGCCGATCTGCTGCCCGACGACAAGCTCGAGGCGATCGCTGGCTACAAGGCGTCGGCGCCCATCGCCATGGTGGGCGACGGTATCAACGACGCGCCGGCGCTGGCAGCGGCTTCGGTCGGTATCGCCATGGGCGGCGGCACCGACGTGGCGCTGGAGACGGCCGATGTGGCGCTCCTGAAGGAGCGTGTTACCGGTGTCGCCGAGCTGATCGCGCTCTCGCGCGCGACGCTGGCCAACATCTGGCAGAACGTCACGCTGGCCCTCGCGCTCAAGGGGGTGTTCCTGCTGACCACGCTGTTCGGCGCCACGCCGCTTTGGATGGCAATCCTGGCCGACACGGGGGCCACCGTGCTGGTGACGGCGAATGCCCTCCGTCTGCTGCGCTTCCGAGGGAGGTGATGGCAGGAGGGGCCATCTCTCGGATTCTCATAATCTCCTCCTCATTTGAATGGGGAGGAAAAGGTGTGTGAGCGCAACAGCAAGGCGCCCTGGCGGTGCGACAATCAGGCGACGTCGATCGTTCCGGTCATCATCGGCACGCAGCGGCCGCCGATATAGGTGGCGACGACCTTGCCGCCTGTCTTGTCGGCGGAGGCTTCGAGCACGCTCGGTCGTCCCATATCGAAGCCCTGGCCGATCGTCCTGGCCAGCGTGAGCTGGGCTTCGGGGCGATAATGCGCCAATAGGCCGATCAGGGCGACATTGGCGGCACCGGTCGCCGGATCCTCGGGGATGCCGTGCTCGGGGGCGAACATGCGGGTCTGCACGTCGATCGGCCCTTCCGGCGCCTGCACATAGAGATGGATGCCGACGATGCGCTCGCGCGGCAGCTCACGGGCGAAGACTTCCGGCCGTGGCGCGGCCGCCTTCAGGGCCGCGCGCGAGGCGAGTTCGACGAAGAGCAGTGCCGCGCCGCACGACGCCACGATCGGATGGTGCACGTCGAGCTTCAGCGCGCCGGCGTCGAGCGAGCAGGCGCGCTGGACGATCTCGGGGGCAATCTCTTCGCCGAAGCTGAGCGGCACAGGCGCGGCAAGGCGGGTAGCGACGACGGCGCCGCCCTCGCGCCGGATGTCCATGTTCACCAGTCCGGCCTTCTCCTCGAACACCAGCCGGTCGCCGGTGACGGGCCGGCCGTAGCTCGTGCCGGCGCGCGCCAGCACGAACGCCGTGCCGACATTGGGATGGCCGGCGAAAGGCATCTCGGCCTTGGGCGTGAAGATCCGCACTTCGGCGGTGTGCGCCGGATCCTTCGGCGGCAGCACGAAAGTCGTCTCGGCGAGGTTGAACTCGGCGGCGATCGCCTGCATGCGCTCGGTCGAGAGGCCCTGTGCATTGGTGACGACGGCCAGCGGATTGCCGCCGAACGGGCGATCGGTGAAGACGTCGACGGTGGAGAATTCGAGTTTCATGGGGCGAGCCTAATGGCTTGCTCCGAGGTCTCTGCGCGAGATTAATTGGTCGCAGAAGGAGAAAGCCTTGGCCTACCAGACTCTGACCTACAGCCGCGACGACCGTGTCGCCACCATCACCCTCAACCGGCCGGACCGGTTGAACGCTATCACCCGCGAGATGCCCGGTGAGATCCGCGCGGCAGTCGAGGAAGCCAATCGCGACGACCTCGTCCATGTCATCGTGCTGCAGGGCGCCGGCCGCGCCTTCTGCGCCGGCTACGACCTCAAGAACGCCGCCGAGCGGCCGCGCGGCACGGGCGGCAGCCAGGAGATGCCCTGGGATCCGCTCATCGACTTCCAGCTCATGGACTACAACACGCAATGCTTCCTCTCGCTGTGGCGCAGCTACAAGCCGACGATCTGCAAGGTCCATGGCTATGCTGTCGCGGGCGGCAGCGACATCGCGCTCTCCTGTGATCTCGTGGTCATGGCCGAGGAGGCGAAGATCGGCTACCCGCCGGCCCGAGTCTGGGGCTGTCCGACGACGATGATGTGGGTCTACCGGGTGGGCGCCGAGCGGGCCAAGCGCCTGCTCTTCACCGGAGATCTGATCGACGGGCGCGAGGCCGAGCGGATCGGCCTCGTCACCCAGGCGGTGCCGGCCGCCGACCTCGATGCTGCGGTGCAAAAGCTTGCCGGCCGGATGAAGGGGGTGCCGAAGAACCAGCTCTGGATGCAGAAAACCGCCATTAACAGCGCCTATGAGAACATGGGCATGCGCACCACCCAGACCCTGGCCACTCTTTTCGATGGCATGACGCGACATTCGCCCGAGGGAATCTGGTTCAAGCAGCGCGCCGAGGAGAAGGGCTTCCACCAAGCCGTGCAGGAGCGCGACAGTGGCGAGCCCATCGCGGGGAGCAAGCCGCCGCGAAACAACTGATGGCCGCAATTGAGGCCGCCGCCGAGCCTGTCTAAGGTTCAGGGATGAGCACGACCCAGATCTCCCCCCGGATCTCCTACGACCACGGTGTTTCCGACAAGAAGCTGATCGGCGAGACGATCGGCGCCTTCTTCGACCGCACGGTCGAGACCTACCGCGAGCGCGAAGCGCTGGTGGTGCGGCACCAGAAGGTGCGCTGGAGCTGGGGCGAGCTCGGGCGGCGGGTCGACGAACTTGCGGCCGGCCTGCTGACGCTGGGCCTCGAGCGCGGCGATCGGGTCGGCATCTGGTCGCCCAACAACTCGGAATGGATCCTGACCCAGTTCGCCACCGCCAAGGCCGGACTGGTGCTGGTCAACGTCAATCCCGCCTATCGGCGGGCCGAGCTCGAGTACGCGATGAACAAGGTCGAGTGCAAGGCGCTGATCCTGGCGCCGGCGCTCAAGACTTCGAACTATCTCGAGATCGTCCAGGACCTTGTGAAGGCGGCCAAGCTTCCGCACCTGAAGCATATCGTGCGGCTGGGTGCGGAGAAGACGCCGGGCATGCTCAATTTCGAGGACGTCGCCACGGCCGGCGGCAATGCCGAGAAGGCGAGGATCGCCGACCTTGCGCCGCATTTGCAGTTCGACGATGCGATCAACATCCAGTTCACGTCGGGCACGACCGGCTTTCCCAAGGGCGCCACGCTCAGCCACCATAACATCCTGAACAACGGCTACTTCGTGGGCGAAGGGCTGAAGCTGACGCCCGAGGACCGGCTGTGCATTCCCGTGCCGCTCTATCATTGCTTCGGCATGGTGATGGGCAATCTCGGCTGCCTGACGCACGGCTCGACGATGGTCTATCCGTCCGAGGCCTTCGATCCGCTGGCGACCCTGCAGGCCGCGTCGGAGGAGCGCTGCACGGCGCTTTACGGCGTGCCCACCATGTTCATCGCCCAACTCGACCATCCAGAGTTCGCCAGGTTCGACCTCAAGAGCCTGCGCACCGGCATCATGGCGGGCTCGCCATGTCCCATCGAAGTGATGAAGCGTGTGCAGAGCCAGATGAACATGGGCGAGGTCACCATCGCCTACGGCATGACCGAGACCTCGCCGGTCTCGACGCAGTGCGCCACCGACGATCCGGTCGAGCGGCGCGTCTCGACGGTCGGCCAGGTGCTGCCTCATATCGAGATCAAGATCGTCGACGGCGAGGGGCGGGCGGTGCCGCGCGGCACGACCGGCGAGTTCTGCACCCGCGGCTATTCGGTGATGAAGGGCTACTGGAACGACGAGGAGAAGACCCGCGAAGCCATTGACGACGGTGGCTGGATGCACACCGGCGACCTCGCGGTGATGGACGAGCAGGGCTACGTCAACATCGTCGGCCGATTGAAGGACCTGGTCATTCGTGGCGGCGAGAACGTCTATCCGCGCGAGATCGAAGAGTTCCTCTATCGTCATCCCAAGGTGCAGGACGTGCAGGTGATCGGCGTGCCGGACCAGAAGTACGGCGAGGAAATCTGCGCCTGGATCAAGCTGCGCGACGGCGAGCAGGCGACGGCCGAGGAAATCCGCGAGTTCTGCAAGGGCCAGATCGCCCACTACAAGATTCCGCGCTACGTCGAATTCGTGCCGGAGTTTCCGATGACGATCACTGGCAAGATCCAGAAATTCGTGATGCGCGAGCAAACCATCGACAAGCTCGGCCTGAAAATTCAGAAAACCGCGTAGACCGTCTTTGCGACGGGGCGAGCGTCTCGGACGCGGCTTCTGCGCGCAGCTTTTGCCTGGCTCGGAACTTGCTTGAACCTGGAAGCATTATCTCGGCGCGCGTCATGAAGGTGACGGTGGTCGATCTCCAATTGGTCCCCAATTGGTCACGGCGTCGTCCTCAATGTTGCGCCACAAGCATGACAGGAGTCGCACCATAATGCGCGAACCGACTCCCCAAGAGGCGACCAGTGACAAGGCCGGCGCGACTGCGCCGGTTGATCCGACGGACGGTAAGCCGCGGTCGGGGCGTAAGCTGATTCGGGAACTCGACGGTCCGGTCGACGAAGACTTCAGGAAATCCATGGCCGGCCTGTCGCAGCGCCTGGCCGAGCGGACGACAGGCCAACCGGCTGCCGATCCGAAAGCGGCCGTTGCGGCCCGCAAGGCGGCCCTGCTGGCGTACGATCTCGAACGAGCCCACCGGCTGCACGCGACCCTCAAGATCGTGGGGGCCGGCGCGCTCAGCGTCGCCATTGCCGCGGCTGTGGTGATCTTCGCCTCGCCGTTCGATCGACCGTCGCTCGGCCCGTCGACCTTCACGAAACCGGTGGGGGTGGCGGCGGTAGTCCCCATTGCGCCCGTCGCTCCCGTTGCTCCGGCCGCCGAAGCGACGGCGAGCGCAGCCCCGTCGCCCAAGGCTCCACCTGTGAGGCCTCTTGCAGGCGCTGCCGCGCCGACTCCGATTGCTCCGCCGACCCCCCTTGCTCCGGCGACCGCGCAGGCGGTACCCCTGCCGCCCCCAGCAGCCGCCCCAGCCGCTGCCGCGACCGCCGAGCAGGCAGTACTGCCGTCGTCACCGTCGCCGATCGTGGAGACGGCGGCGTTGCCCTCCGACCTAGAGCCGCCGCCGCTGCATCAGAACGAGGTGCGGGAGGTGCAATCCAGACTGCGGAGTTTCGGATTCAACCCCGGACCGATCGACGGTGTCGCGGGAACCATGACCCAGGCAGCGGTGACGAGCTATCAGCAAAGCCGCGACCTGCAGCAGACCGGCCTGCTCGATCGCGAACTTCTGGAGCAGCTTCGTCGCGATCCCGCCCCTGAAGTCGCGCCACCGCCTGTGCAGCGTGCGGCCCGGCCGCCTCGTCCAGCGCGCTCGCAGGATCCCTTCCGGGCTATCGGGCAGGACTTCGAGCGGTGGCTGCGCTCCCTGTGACGGGGGCGCAGACCGCGCAGAGGGTGGGCTGATCGTCGAAGCGCCGGCGCGTTGACGTGGCCCGTCAGCCCAGCAGGCGTTTCACCACGTCCAGCTGGATCTCGGCGGCGTCGACCATCTCGGCGATCGGCACGCTCTCGTTGGCGGCATGCCCCTGCACGCCCGAACCCGGCCCGAAATTGATGATCTCAATGTCGTCGTCGGCATAGTAGCGGCCGTCGCTGACGCCGGTCGCGTTGAGGAACTTCACCTTGCGCCGGCTGTGCGCTTTCACCGCCGCTTCGAAGGCGGCGACGGCCGCGCCGTTCTCCGGCGCGAAGAAGCCGTTGGTGCCGGTCAGGAATTCGACCCCGTACATCGCCTTCGGTTCGCCGACACCGTCGACGACGCGTTTCAGTTCCTTGAAGGCGTCCTTGACCTTTTCGTCGGGCAGCAGGCGGCGGTCGATCTCGACCGTGCAGGCCGAGGGCACGACGTTGGTGTTGTGGCCGCCATGAAACATGCCGATGTTCACCGTCGACTTCATCGCCCCCGACACGCGGCGCGCCAATGCCTTGTCGTAGTAGGACTGCAGGGCGCCGACCAGGCGCATCATGCGCAGGATGGCGTTGTCGCCGGCCGCCGGATTGCCGGCATGGGCGGCGCGGCCCTTGGTCGTGATCCTGGCCCACATCACGCCGCGCTCGGCCACGATCAGGTTGTTCTCGGTCTGCGCGCCCAGGATCAGCGCATCGGGCCGCACCTTGCCGCTCTTGCGCAGATATTCCATGCCGTTGGGGCCGAGATTCTCCTCGTCGGCGACGAAGGTGAAGATCAGCTCGCCCTTGGCCGGCCCGCCGCGGCGCGCGATCTCCTCGGCGATCCAGATCTGCACCGCCATGCTGCCCTTGCAATTGCCGGCACCGAGGCCGTAGACGAGGCCGCCCTTGACCAGCGCCTTGTAGGGATCGCTCTTCCAGTTGGCGCGCTCGCCCACGCCCACCGTGTCGACATGGGCGTTGAAGGCGATCGCCGGGCCCCGGGCTTTGCCCTTCAGGCGCGCCACGACGTTGTCGACGCCCTTGACCTTACTCGCGACCTCGACCTTGTAGCCGGCCTTCTTCAGGCGCTTGGCGGTGTAGGCGGCGATCTCGACCGACGTGCCGGGCGGATAGGGGCTGGGCAGCGCGATCAGATCGGACAGGATCGCGACGAGTTCGGACTGCATCTTCTTCGACATCAGGGTCTTCTTTCTCAGCGGTTGGCCAGGTCGGTCAGCACGTCGACCAGCACGCGCGCACCGGCGGCGAGGTCGGCGGGAGCGGCATTCTCGATCTCGTTGTGGCTGATGCCGCGCTCGCACGGCACGAAGATCATGCCGGTCGGGCAGAGGCGGGCGATATGCATGGCGTCGTGACCGGCGCCCGACGGCATGTCCATGTTGCTGAAGCCGAGCGCATTGGTCTTGGTGCGGACCAGGTCGATCACCAGGGGCGCGAAGTCGGTGGGCGCCACCGCCATCACGCGCTCGATCGCGGCGGAGCAGGGGGCGGCCTTGGCCGCGACGATCTCGTGGAGCTTCTTCTCGTGCGCCTCGAGCATGGCATCGGAGGGATGGCGCATGTCGATCGTGAAGCTGGTCTTTCCGGGCACGGTGTTGGGCGAGCCCGGGCCGACATCGACACGGCCGATGGTGAAGCGCAGCGTGTCGTCCTTGTCGGTCGTGGCCTCGTACATCGCCTGGGCGATGCGCAGGGCCGCGGCAAAGGCATCCTTGCGGGCGGCGCGCGGCGTGGTGCCGGCATGCGCCTCCTCGCCCACGATCTCGACGATATAGCGGCGGCTGCCCTGAATGGCGGTGACGACACCGATCGTCTTCCGCTCGTTTTCCAATCGCGGACCCTGCTCGATATGGGCCTCGACATAGCCGTCGAGCGGGAAACCGGGCTTGCCGTCGCGCATCGGCGCCGGAGCGACCTTCAAGGTCTCGGCCAGGGCGTCCTTCAGCGCGACGCCCTTCCAGTCCTTCACGAGGAGCATCTCTTCGAGCTTGTTGTGCCCGGCGAAGACGGCGGAGCCCATGGCGCCGGGCTGGAAGCGCGAGCCTTCCTCGTTGGTCCAGGCGACGGCCATCACCGGCCGCTTGGTCTTCACGCCGGCATCTTCCAGGGCCTCGAGCGCCTCGAAGGCCGCCAGCACGCCGTACATGCCGTCGAAGCGGCCACCGGTCGGCTGGCTGTCCATGTGCGAACCGCTCAGTACGGGCAGCGCCTTAGGATCACTGCCTTCGCGACGGACGAAGAGATTGCCGATGGCGTCGGTCGAGATCGAAAAGCCGCGCGCCCTGGCCCAGGAGGCGAGCAGGTTACGGGCCGCTGCATCCTCGGGGGAAAGGGCCTGGCGATTGACGCCACCCCGCGGTGTGCCGCCCAGCTTCGCCATGTCGACGTGCCGTTGCCATAGACGGTCTTCGCGCACTGCGCCTGCTGCGCTCATCTCGCCTCCTCATGCTTGTCGCGCGAGCTATAGCCGCGCCATAGTCGGGCTTCAATCGTCGGCATTCTCCGGGGCCTCCATGCATAATCATCTCGAGCGCAATCTGATTGGCTATGGCCCCCATCCGCCGCACGCCCAGTGGCCCGGCGATGCCCGCATCGCGGTGAGCTTCGTGCTGAATTACGAGGAGGGCGGCGAGAACACGATCCTGAACGGCGATGCCGGGTCGGAGGTGTTTCTCACCGAGACGCCCGGTGGCACGCCGCTTGCCGGGGCGCGCGACCTTTCCACCGAGTCGATCTACGAATATGGCAGCCGCGCCGGCTTCTGGCGCATCCTGCGGCTGTTCCGCGAGCGCAACATGCGCTTCACCTCATGGGCGGTCGGCCGGGCGCTGGAGCTCAATCCGCTGGCCGGCAAGGCCATGGCGCAGGCCGGCCACGAGGTGGCGAGCCACGGCTGGCGCTGGATCAACTACAAGGATTTCACGCTCGAGCAGGAGCTGTTCCATATCCAGAAGGCGGTGAAGGCGATCACCGAATCGGCCGGCAAGCCGCCGGTCGGCTGGTATACCGGCCGCTTCGGCATGAACACCCTGTCGGCAGTCATCAAGCACGGCGGCTTTCTCTATTCGAGCGACTCCTACTCCGACGACCTGCCCTACTGGGTGAGCGTCGACAACACGCCCCACCTGGTCATTCCCTACACGCTCGAGGTCAACGACATGAAATTCAGCGTGGCGCCGGGCTTCAGCTCGGGCGACGGCTGGCTGCAGGCGATGAAGGACGCCTTCGATGTGCTCTATGCCGAAGGGACGCAAAGCCCCAAGATGATGTCGATCGGCCTGCATTGCCGACTGGCCGGCCGGCCGAGCCGGGCGGCGACCCTGGCACGCTTCCTCGACTACGTCGCCTCCAAGCCCAACGTCTGGGTGGCGACACGCGAGGAGATCGCGCGCCATTGGATCGCGACGCACCCGGCGCGATAACGGAGATTGCGGCGCTTCCTGGTTTGACGAACCGCCGGTCACAAAAACGGTGTCATCCCGAGCGTAGCGAGGGACCTTTCCTGCTGCCTCAAAGGTCCCTCGCTACGCTCGGGATGACACCTTGTTTGTGGCTCGCGATACCCTCTACGGCCGCTGCAGCAGGTGGACGTAGCAGACGGCGCCGACACCCACCATGTGGGCGAGGCCGGTGCGGGCGCCGGCGTGCTGGCGGGGGCCGGCTTCGCCGCGCAGTTGCAGGGTGATCTCGCCGACCTGGCCGATGCCGGTCGGGCCGATGGGATGGCCCATGGCGATCAGGCCGCCGGACGGGTTGACGGCGCAGCGCCCGCCGATGTCGAGCGCGCCCTCCTTGAGGAGATGCACGCCCTGGCCTTCGGGGCAGAGACCGATATTCTCGATGTAGTGCAGCTCCTCGACGGTGAAGGCGTCGTGCAGCTCGATGATGTCGAGCTCCTGCGGCGACACCTGCGCTTCCCGCAGGGCAACCGTCGTGGTCTCCTTGGTCAGCACCGCGTCGAAGCCCAGGCCCGCCGCGTAGACGCGCTCGCTGCGCGCCGTCGAGCCGATCACGCGGATCGCCCGGCCGGCATCGAGGCCGAGGCGCCTGATGCCGTCCTCCGACGCCACGATCGCGGCGGCGGCACCTTCGCCGACCGGCGTGCACTGCAGGGCGGTGAGGGAGCCCGCGACCTTCTTGCCGCCCAGCACCTCGTCCAAGGTGCGTTCCTGCTGGCGCTGGGCATTCCTGTTCCTGGCGCCGTTGCGATGGTTCTTGACGGCGACACGCGCGATGTCCTCGAAGCTCACCTTGTGGCGATGGGCATATTCGTTGGTCAGCAGCGAGAAGTGCGTGAACTGCGCGATGGCGTCTTCGGCGAGATTGTCGATGCCGGTGCCGTCGCGCCGCACCGGGTTGCGCTTGTCGACGCCGACCGCCAGCGACACGTCGGCAAGTCCGCTCGCCACCTCGATGCAGGCCTGGCGGAAGGCGGTCGAACCGGACGCCGAGGCATTCTCGACATGGGAGAGCGGCACGCCGGTGGCGCCGAGATGGCGCAGCATCGGCCGTCCCGACGCCATGCCGAGCAGGGCCGTCGCCACATAGGCCGATTCGACGGCCGGCCAGTCGAGGTGGGCATCGGCCAGCGCCTCGCGGATGGCCGTCACGCCCAGGGTGACATAGGGCGTGTCGCTGGGGTTCTGGTAGCGATGCCAGCCGACGCCCACCACGTAGACGGGACGTAGATCCTTCAGGGTCCTGGCCATGCTCAGCCCTCCGGCTTGAAACGCAGATCGAGGATCGCCTGCCCGTCGTCGCCCGTGCCGACCGCGACGAGCGTCGTCGCCATCGCGGTGCCGGGCTCGACCTCGCGCGCCGCATCGACCAGCAAGGTGCGCACGACCGGCCCGTCGGCCAGCATGATCTTGCCGATGGTGAAGGGCGCGGGGCGCGCCTTGTCGGCATGGAGATGCACGACGGTCGAGGAGAGGAGCGTGCCGCGCCCCTGCAGCGTCATGGGCTGCAGGTCGGCGCCGTGGCGGCCGCAGACCTCGCAGCCATGGCCTTGCATCGGGAAGAAGACATGGCCGCAGGTGCAGCGGCCGCCCTGCAGGGTGCCGTCCGCGGCATAGAGCGTGGGCTTCAGGAGCGCTTCCATGGTTGGTGCCCTCAGAGGCTGCGGCCGATGATCTCTTTCATGATCTCGTTGGCGCCGCCGTAGATGCGCGCGACGCGGGCGTCGGCATAGGCGCGGGCGATCGGATACTCCCACATGTAGCCGTAGCCGCCGTGCAGCTGCAGGCAGGTGTCGACGACACGGCCGTAGGTCTCGGTCAGCCAGTACTTGCACATGGCGGCGGTGGGCACGTCGAGCTTGCCCTCGAGATGCAGTGCCGTGCAGTGGTCGAGGAAGGTGCGGGCGATCTTCACTTCGGTCTTGACCTCGGCGAGCTTGAAGCGGCTGTTCTGGAAGTCGATGATCGCCTTGCCGAAGGCCTTGCGCTCCTTGACGTAGTCCAGGGTCCAGCCGAGCACCGCTTCCATGGCGGCGACGGCGCCGATGCCGATCAGCAGCCGTTCGCGCGGCAGCTCCTGCATCAGATAGATGAAGCCGCGGCCTTCGTCGCCCAGCCGGTTGGTCACGGGCACGCGCACGCTCTCGAAGAAGAGCTCGGACGTGTCCTGCGCCTTCAGGCCGATCTTCTCGAGGTTGCGGCCGCGGCTGAAGCCCGGCCGATCGCCTTCGACCAGGATGAGCGTGACACCCTTGGCGCCGGCGGAGCTGTCGGTCTTGCAGATGACGATGATCAGGTCGGCATGCTGGCCGTTGGTGATGAAGGTCTTCTGGCCGCTGATGACGTAGTCGTCGCCGTCGCGCACCGCTACCGTGCGTACGCCTTGCAGGTCGCTGCCGGTGCCGGGCTCGGTCATGGCGATGGCGCCCACGACGTCGCCGCTCGCCATGCGGGGCAGCCACTTCTGCTTCTGCTCCTCGCTGCCGTAATGGAGGATGTAGCGGGAGACGATGTCGGAATGCACGCGAAAGCCCGGCCCCGAGTACACGCCGCGCGCCATCTCCTCGGCCATGACGTTGATCGTCAGGAAATCCGCGCCGCCGCCGCCATACTCGGCGGGGATGTCGGTCAGCAGCAGGCCGGCCGCGCCCGCCTTGCGCCAGAGATCGCGGCTCACGATGCCGTCCTTCTCCCATTGCGCGTGGTGCGGCGCGATCTCCTTCTCGATGAAACGACGCACGGTGGTGCGGAACTGTTCGTGGTCGGCGGTGTAGGTCGGAGCCAGCTGCATCGTCGCTTCCTCAAAGATATTTGTTGACCGACAAATAAATATTTGAGAGGCTCCTGTCAATAGGAGGGGATCCATGAGTGCGGCGACCGCACCTTCTGCCGCCGCAAAGCAGCGGCGCACCCAGGCCGAGCGGCGCGAGGAAGCCGAACGCTCGATCCTCGATGCCGCGGTTCGGCTGGTGGCGGAGAAAGGTCTCGACGGTTTCACCCTGGCCGATGCCGGCGAGGCGGCGGGCTACAGCCGCGGCTTGCCGGCGCACTATTTCGGCTCCAAGCCCGATCTTCTGGCGGCCGTCGCCCGCTACATCCGCGAATGGTTTTTCGCCAGGCTGGAAGCCCGCGTCGGCGGTCACCGGCGCGGCCTGGCGAACCTGATCGCCGGCATCGACGTCTACTTCGACGCCTGCCGCGACGATCGGACGATGCTGCGGGCCCTGCATACGGTCCTGAGCGGCGCGCTGCACAACCCGGTCATCGCCGACACCGTGGTCAAGCTGAATCGCGACGCGGTGAAATCCGTCGAGGTCGCGCTCCGCGCCGGTATCGCCAACGGCGAGATCCGCCGCAGCATCGACGTCGATGCCTGGTCGGTCCTGATCCTGTCCTCGATGCGGGGCGTCGTCACGCAATGCCTGATCGATCCCGACCCCCTCGACGTCTCGTCTCTGCGCAACACCTTCGTCACCGCGCTCAAGCGCAATCTCACGACCTGATGGACGGGTGCCTTGGCGCCCTTCGATCCCGGCTTCTCTCCTGCAATGTGAGTCCTACGAAATGAGTGACCGAATTCTCACCGAACGTCGCGGCCATATCCTGGTCGTCACCATCAACCGGCCCGAGGCGAAGAATGCCTTCGACTCGGTCTCCGCCCAGGCCATGCACGCCGCCATGGACCTGCTCGATGCGACCGACGAACTCTTCGTCGGTGTCGTCACCGGTGCCGGCGGCACCTTCTCGGCCGGTGCCGATCTCAAGGCGGTGGCGCGCGGCGAGCGGGCGGTCACCAGCCGCGGCGGCTTCGGCCTCTTCAAGCGTCCCCCGCGCAAGCCACTGGTCGCGGCGGTCGAAGGCTATGCCGTAGGTGGTGGGCTGGAGCTTTGCCTGTCCTGCGACCTGATCGTCGCGGCCCGCGATGCCAAGATGGGCCTGCCCGAAGTCCGGCACAACGTGGCGGCCGTGGGCGGCGGCTTGTTCCGGTTGCCGCGTCGCATTCCCTACCATGTGGCGATGGAGCTGGCCTTGACGGGCGGCTTCCGCGATGCCGCCTTCTTCGAGCGCTGGGGCCTGGTGAACCGCATCGCCGAGCCCGGGCAGGCACTGGCCGACGCGATCGCTCTGGCCGAGTCTCTCCTGGTCAATGGGCCGACCGCTCTTGCCGCGTCGAAGGAGATCATGTTCCAGTCGGCCAACTGGACCGATCAGGAGGGCTGGACCGAGCAGGCGCCGATCGCGGCAATCGCTTTCGAGGCCGAGGATCGTACCGAAGGGCTCCGCGCCTTTGCCGAGAAGCGCAAGCCAATCTGGAAGGGTCGGTAAAGCTCTGGAAGGGCCGGTAAGGCCATGGAAGGGGCGTTAGGACGGCCGCAGAAGCCGTCCCCCTGGAGAATGGAGGAAACGACGTGAACGACGACATCGCCAAGGCGCCCACAGGAACCACGATGACGTTGCGTGCCCTGGCGCGCTTCCCCGAGCGGCAGGCCTTCGGCTGGGATGGTGGCAGCCTGACCTACCGCGCGACCCTGGCGCTGATCGGTCGGCTGCAGGCGGCCATGGCGGCGGCCGGCCTGGCGAAGGGCCAGACGGCGGCCTTCCTCAGCGCCAACAGCGCGGAGACCTGGTGCGCCGGCATCGCGGCGCAGGCGCTGGGCCTCGTCGTGACCTGGCTGCATCCGCTGGGGGCGCTCGCCGACCATCTCGACGTCATCGAGGATTCGGACGCCTCGGCGCTGATCGTCGATCCCAGGACGCATGCCGAGCGCGGCGGCGAGCTCGCGGCCAGGGCTGCCGATCGGCTCAAGGTTGTTCTCACCATGGGGCGGGCCGATTTCGGCCGCGACGTGATGGCCGCGGCGGAGAAGATCGGCGAGGCGACGGCGGTCGATCTCACCGATGCCGACGACTACGCCATTATCAACTATACCGGCGGCACCACCGGCAAATCGAAGGGGGCCATTCGTCGGCATCGCTCGACCGCGGCTTCCACCCTGGCGGTCGCCGCCGACTTCGAGTTCCCGACCGTGCCGCGCTACCTCGCGGCCGCGCCCATCACTCATGTCTCGGGCAGCAAGGTGCTGCCGTCGCTGCTGAAGGGCGGCACGGTGCATCTGATGAAGGGCTTCGATCCGGAGAAGTTCCTGGCCACCATCGAACGCGAGAAGATCAACTTCACGCTGATGGTACCGACGATGATCTACGTGACGCTCGATCATCCCAGGCTGGAGAAGACCGACCTCTCCTCGCTCGAGTTGATCCTCTACGGCGCCTCGCCGATGTCGCCGACGCGGCTGGTCGAAGGGCTGGAGCGGATCGGTCCGGTCTTCTTCCAGCTCTACGGCCAGACCGAATGCTATCCGGTCAGCGTGCTGAGCCGCGCCGATCACGACCCGAAGCGGCCCGAGCTGTTCGCCTCGTGCGGCGTACCCATCTCGTCCTGCAGCGTCACCCTGCGCGACGAAGACAACCAGGAAGTGGCGCCGGGGGAGGCGGGCGAGATTTGCGTGCGTGCCCCGCATGCGATGGAGCGTTACTGGAAGCGCCCGGAACAGACGGCCGAGACCTTCAAGGGCGGCTGGCTGCATACCGGCGACATCGCGCGCGCCGACGAGCGCGGCTATCTCTATATCGTCGATCGCAAGAAGGACATGATCGTCAGCGGCGGTTTCAACATCTTCCCGCGCGAAGTCGAAGACGTCCTGTCCTCCCATCCCGATGTTGCCATGGCGGCGGTGATCGGCGTGCCGCACGAGAAGTGGGGCGAGGCCGTCACGGCATTGATCGTCGCCAAGGCCGGTATGCGACCGGAGGCCGAAGCGCTGATGCAGTTCGTGAAGGATCGCAAGGGCGGCACGCATGCACCCAAGCAGGTCGAGTTCGTGGACAGCCTGCCGCTTACCGCCGTCGGCAAGGTCGACAAGAAAGTGCTGCGCGCCAAATACTGGGCAGGACAGACGCGTCAGGTCGGGTAGCGAACACAACGATCATGCAACCCGCATGCCGAGAGTGAGTCTCGAAAGGTTCCCGACACGTTCCTGCTTCATCCAATTGTGATTTCAACGGGCACGCGGCGAGTTGGGGTTTACCTCGGTTGGCGAGTCGTGGCAGCTATGAGGGGTTGTGACTTTGCGCGCTGCCACCCTGACGGCTCTTCTCGCCACCGGCTTCGTCGGTTGCGGTTGCACCGGCACCAAAACCCCAGTCGCCACGGCAGCGCCTGCGGTCGATCCGCGTCAGCAGGATATCGACGTGCGCAAGGAAGAAGTCATGCAGCAACTGGCAACTTGCGAAAGCGGGAGCTGGGGATCGCATCAGCCGATTTACGGTGGACGCGGCGCCTATCACGGCCGCTTTCAATTCACGCCGCAGACCTACAAGACCTATGCGGCGCGCCACGACGGCACGGTGCTGACGACACGCGAAGCGATCGATGCGGCGCAGGACTACGACAAGGCGGCGAAGCTCGCGTCGTTCATGATCTTCGAGCTGGGCGAGACGTGGCACTGGCCGCTCTGCTCGCGCAAGCTCGGCATTCCCACCAAGGTCAAAGAGATCAACTCACTCTGAGGACGTCAGGCGGCGCGACGTCGACGCGTTGCGGCGGCCTTGCGGGCAGAGGCCGATCGCGCCTTCTTCGGCCGCGCCGCTGATGCGCGGCCACCCAGCTTGCCGCCCTTGCGCGACGAGACCTTGGTGTCTTTCTTGCCGCGACCCGAGCCGCTCTTGTTGCCGCCACCGGTCTCCTTGTTGACCGTTGCCCAGGCCCGCCGCTCGGCCTCTCGACGCGAGACGCCGCGCTTCTCGTAACCTTCTTCGATGTGCTCGGCCTGGCGCTTTTGCTTGCCCGTATAGGCCGACTTGTCACCACGAGGCATGGGTTCCTCCTGCTGGGAACTAACCTGCAGAAGGAACGCACGATCGTTTCGGTGGGTTGCGCGATGGAGCGAGCGGCGTGAGGGCCGCGAACACGCCTCAGCGCAGCTCGCCGCAGAACTCCTGGATGCGCGTGCAGCCCTCCCGCAGGCTCGCCATGTCGGTGGCATAGGAGATACGGAAGTAGGGGCTCATGCCGTAGGCCGCGCCCTGCACAGTCGCGACATGCTTCTCTTCGAGAAGCGCCGCTACGAAATCGGTGTCGTTGACGATCCTGCGGCCGCCTTTGGTGGTCTTGCCGATGCAGCCGGCGAGGTTGGGGAAGACGTAGAAGGCACCCTCGGGCAGGTGGCAGGTGAGGCCCGAGGCGGCGCGCAGCATGGCCACGACCTCGTCGCGGCGGCCGCGATAGTCGTCGGCCCGTTCCTTCAGGAGATCCTGCGGACCGTTCAAGGCCGCGGTCGCCGCCGCCTGGCCGACGGTCGAGATGCCCGAGCCGATCTGGCCCTGCATGTTGGTCATGGCGGCGATCATGGGCCGTGGCCCGCCGGCATAACCGACGCGCCATCCCGTCATCGCATAGGCCTTGGAGGCGCCGTTGACGGTGAGGGTGCGGTCCTTCAATGCCGGCTCGACTTCAGCTGCGGTGCAGAACCCGAAATCGTCGTAGATCAGGTGCTCGTAGATATCGTCGGCCATCACCAGGACGTGCGGATGCTTCAGCAGCACGTCGCAGATCTGGCGCATCTCCGCGCGCGAACAGACCGCGCCGGTCGGGTTGTTGGGGAAGTTCAGCACCACCCACTTGGTCTTAGCCGTGATGACGGCCTCGAGATCGGCCGCGCGCAGCTTGAACTGGTTGTTCTCCGGGCAGGAGACCGGCACCGGCTTTGCGCCGGCCAGGACCGCCTGGTCGGCATAGGAAATCCAGCCTGGTGCGGGGATGATCACCTCGTCGCCCGGATTCACGCTCGCCATCAGCGCGTCGTACATGATCTGCTTGCTGCCATTGGAGACCATGATCTCCTCCAGCGCGTAGTCGAGCTTGTTATCGCGCTTGAACTTGGCGCGGATCGCCTCCTTGAGGGGGCGCACGCCGTCCTGCGGCGGATATTTCGTATCGCCGGCCAGCGCAGCCTTGTGGGCGGCGTCGATGGCATGGGCCGGCGTGGGAAAGTCAGGCTCGCCCGACGACAGGCCGATGACCTTCACACCCTGGGCACGCAGTTCCCGCACCTTGCGGGTCATCGCGGCCGAGGCCGACACCTTCACATTCTTGAGACGGTCCGAAACTTCGAACATATATCCCCACTTCTTACTTCTTTTTCGCGCCGCTGCTTTTGCCGCCGCCGCCATAGACGATCGTGAGAGCGATGCCGCCCAGGATCGCCACCGATGCCAGGAGCAGTCGCGACGTGATCGGCTCGGCGAGTAGCACCACCCCGCCGAGCGCAGCAATGGCCGGCACGCAAAGCTGGATTGTCGCCGCCGACGTCGCCGACAGCGCCGGCAGGGCGGCGTACCAGAGAATGTAGCCCAGGCCGGAGGTCACCGCGCCGGACAGCACGGCATAGAACATGCCCAGCGGATCGGATGTTGTCTGGCCTGCCGTCAGCAGGCTCATCGCGGCGGCGAAAGGCACAGCCCGGATGAAATTGCCGGCGGTCGCCGTCGTCGGATCGCCGGCGCCGCGCCCGAGCAGTGAATAGACGCCCCAGGCGGCGCCGGCGGCCAGCATCAAGGCGGCCGCGAGATAGGGCGGCGCGGCAAGGCCGGGCAGCAGCAGCCAGACGAGACCGCCGACGGCCACCAGCACGCCGACCAGCCGCAGGCCCGAGAGGCGCTCGCCTGCTGCGAGTCCGTAGCTCGTCATCGTGAGCTGCACGCCGCCGAACAGCAGCAACGCGCCGGTCGCCGCGGTGAGGTCGCGATAGGCGAAGGAGAAGGCGATCGCGTAGGCGAACAGGGCGGCGGCCATCGGCCAGCTTCCGGCGGCGAGTGGCCGCACGCCGCGGCGGCGCAGGAGCAGCAGCAGGACCAGGGCGCCCGAGGCCAGCCGGACCGAGGTGAAGCTCGCGGCATCGATCGCCGTGTCGCGCAGCGCAATACGGCAGAGCAGCGAGTTGCCGGCGAAGGCCAGCATCGCGAAGGTCGTCAGGAGCGCGATGCGCGGCGCTCCGGTCGGCAAAGGCACTTCAGGCTGCCAGCTTGTAGAGCTTCGCGGCGTTGTCGCGCGTTACCTTGCGG